>JAEIGA010018300.1_pt1 | contig 10668 bp, 9 predicted proteins | sample 9270691 | NCBI WGS metagenome assembly JAEIGA01 (sample SAMN17057246, study PRJNA624740) | gut metagenome | biome: biome; isolation source: fecal sample | host: Bos grunniens | place: China: Xizang | collected 2019 | reverse complement strand
GATATTAAACTTGGGCTTGCTGCCATTTAAGCAAACCGTCTTCATAGATTGAATCTTCAATCTTCTTTTTGCCACAAGTGTAGCCAATTTTTCTGTCGGCTCTGATTTTTTCTCCGTGAAAGTCGCTGCCGGCAGTAATAAAAAATCCAATCTTTTTGGCAAGTTCGTCCAGGCGTAAGCATTCTGTAACTCTTGCTCCTGGATGAAATGCTTCTAATCCTACAACCCCGCGTTCATAAATATTTTGTAAAAAATCAGGTAATTTTCCCCAAGACATAAAAAGCGACATTGGATGTGCAATTACAGGTGCACCCCCTGATTCTTGAATTGCAATAATTGCTTGATCAAGATTTGCTCCAACTCGTTCTACATAACATGGTCGTCCTTTTGCAAGAAAACGGTCAAAGGCTTGTTGTCTTGTTTTTACAATTCCTTTTTTTTGTAAATATGCCGCAAAATGTGGACGTCCTAGAACTGTATTCGGATTATCTGCCATTAATTCTTCCAAAGAAGCTTCTATTCCAAGCAATTTGATTTTTTCTACCATTTCAATATTTCTTGCTTCTCTATTTTTTTGTAAATCTGTAAGAACTTCTTTTAAAGAATCTGAAATTGATGTAAAACCTAACCCTAAAAGATGGAACTCTCCGCTAAAGTGTTGAATATTTATTTCTACGCCCGGAACAAAATTAATACCATTTTCTTTTGCCGCAACTTTTCCTTCTTCAATGCCTGCAACTGTATCATGATCTGTAATTGCCAATGTAGTGATTTTTTTTGTTGCCGCTTTTTGAATTAATTCTGTTGGTGAATATTGTCCGTCTGAAGCTGTAGTATGTAAGTGCAAGTCTATCATAAAATTAGAATAGCATATTTTTCAAATATATGGTAGAATATATAGGTTTTAAAATCGGGAAAGGAGTGTTGTGAATTATGCCAAAAGCCATGCAATATTCAAAAGGATCAATTATCTACTTTGAAGGTGATATGGATGATAGAATCTTTATTCTACAACAAGGATCAGTTTTACTCACAAGTACAGATATTGAAACAGGAAAGCCTGTAGCAGAATCTGTAAAAAACGGAGAGTTTTTTGGAGTAAAATCTGCATTTGGTCACTTTTCGCGAGAAGAAACAGCTACAGTTTTGGTTCCTACGGTAACCGTTTGTATGACTGTTCAAGAATTTGAACTTTTATTTAGTAATAACAAACAATTAATTATGAAAATGCTTAGAGTTTTTTCTAATCAATTGCGTCAAATCCATAAAAAAACAGAATCTGTTCTACATAATATTTCAGAAGACCAACAAACGGGAATGCTTGCTGTTGCAAAAAGTTTTTATGATGATGAACAGTATCGTTCGGCTTGTGATATATATTTGAAATTCTTAATTCGCTATCCAAATACACCAAGAAAAGCTGAAGTTTCAAAACTTTATGCAGAATCAAAACTTAGAAGTGAGAGACAGATTATGAAAAACAGAGGAATTGATTCACCAGATGTCTCAGATTCTTCAAATCCTCCTTTAAAACTTTTCTCTTTACCAACTTTTGAAAGATTCGCGAAAGAATATGAACCTAATGAAATTATTATTTCAGAATATGAACCGGGTGATTCTTTCTATTTAATTCAAAGTGGTTCTGTTCAACTTGTAAAATGTGTAAATGGAACTAAGAAAAACTTGGACATTTTAAAACCTGGAGAATTCTTTGGAGAAATGGCAATTCTTGATAATTCTCCACGTTCTGCAACTTGTATGGCTCTTGGTAAAGTTAAATGTTTAGAATTCAATAAAGAAAACTTTGAATTGTTAATTACAGGAAACCCTCAAATGGCGTTATTGCTATTAAAACTTTTCTGTAAACGAATTTATGACCAAAAAAGAAGATTTAGAATTCTTTGCATAAAAGACACTCAGGCTAGAATTGCAGATGTTTTCTGTATGCTAGCCGAAATGAATTCTCAAGGAAAAGAATTAGAAAAACAACAAAGAATTAACGCAACTTTTGGAGATATTTCACATTGGGCAGGGCTTTCGCCTGAAATCACAAGGGATGAAATAAATCGCTTTGTGGAACAACGTAAAATTGAAGCTTATGACAACTATTTTATTGTAAACAATATCTTGGATTTAAAACGCACTTACGAAACTCGAATGAACGTTACATCAAGATAATCTTTTTTCTTGCCGTTTTAGCTCAGTTGGTAGAGCACTTCACTCGTAATGAAGGGGTCAACAGTTCAATTCTGTTAAACGGCTTTTAATTTGCTTATGGCTTTTTCTATAAATTGGACAGATTTTCCAGAAGTTTGGGATTCTAAAAGTGAACTTTCAAAAGTAAATATTTTTCCTCAATTACCAAATTATTCAAATTTGTTAAAAAATAATTCTAGTCATATTTTTATTCAAGGTGATAATTATCCGTGCCTTTCTATTTTATCAAATGAGTTTTCTTCAAAAGTAGATTTTATTTATATTGATCCTCCATACAACACAGGAAAATCTTTTACTTATAGTGATAATTTTTCTGGGGCAGAAGATTCCCACAGTGTTTGGCTTAGTTTTATGGAACGTCGGTTAAAACTTGCAAAAGAATTGCTAAAGGAATCTGGCTGTATTTTTATTGCAATTGGAACGGAAGAACTTTATGTTTTAAAAGTTTTATGCGACAGGATTTTTGGTGAACAAAATTTTGTGAATGATTTTATGTGGCTTGTTGGAAAAGGCAAAAAAGATGCTTGGTCTAGAACTTTGGAACAGCATACGCTTTGTTTTGCAAAAAATAAAAAATGTTTAAAACCTTTTTGCCAAATTGAATATTCTTCTTGGGCAAAAAAAAATGTAGATAATGATCCGCGTGGAAATTGGTTTAGTGGTAGTGTTTCTTTTACAGAAACTAGGTCAAATAAAAATCATAAAAACTTTTACAAGATTACGTCGCCGTCTGGTGTTGTTTGGGAACGACAATGGCTTGTTAGTAAAGAAGAGATGAATAATCTTTTGGCAGAAAACAAAATCTTTTTTGGAACTGCGCCAGAATATAACAAAGTTCCAAGAGTAAAGATTTTTAATGATTCAGAAAACGAAATTATTCCAAAAAATATAATTGATTTTGTAGAAACAACTAAACAAGCTCAAAATTATGTTGATTCTTTGCTTGGGCAAAAAAATGTTTTTGATAATCCAAAGCCAGTTAGTTTAATAAAGCATTTAATTCAAATTACGCAAATGCCAAAAAATGCCATAATTTTAGATTTTTTTGCAGGAAGTGGCACTACTTTTGAATCGGTTTGCCAGCTAAATAATGAAGATTCTGGCGGGCGTCGCTGCATTTTAATTCAAAAAGATGAAAAAACGGGCAAAGACTCAAACTTCGATACAATTTCAAAACTGAGTTTTGCCCGCTGCAAAAAGGTTCAAGAAATTTTCAATGAACCAATAGATTTTTATGAATTGAAAAACGTGAACGGTAATTAAGTGGATTACCACGTCGTCTTGAACGGACTCCTCGCAATGAAAGAGTTTGACTGTCACTGCGAGACCTTTTTGTCGTGGCAGTCCAGTGTATAAGTGAACACTAGTCAAATGGATTGCCACGATTTTCTGAACGAAAATCTCGCAATGACGTGGAAAGTGTGTCATTCTCGCATCAAGTCCGACAATGACAAGTTCGCAATAATTGCCACTAACTAAACAACTTTCTGCATTCCAAATAGAATCGTTTTTCGTCGGCTTCGCCCATAGAAAAACTTTTTCTTGGAAGTGGTCCCCGTCCATTAATTGTTTCAAAGAAACTGTCTTTTGCAATTGGCGGAAGCAAAATGCCTGTAGAATTTTCTTTTAATCCCAAAGAAATTACTTCTTCAGTTCCGTGAATGTAATCAATTTCTGGTTTTACAAGGCTGCAAACTCCATCTTTACAAATATGAGAATCTGGAGCTGTTTTTAAGAATTCATCAATTTGAGGTTGAAGTCTTGCAACTGCTAATTCTTTAATTTGAGTTTTTAGCATTACAAATTTTTCTTTTCCATCTTCAACAAAAATAAATCCAAAATCAGCCCAAGAAGTTTTTACTTGATTTTCAAGTTCTTCTTTGTTTGCAACTTCTACAATTTGTCCTTCAAGATTTTTTGCAAGAAATTCTATAAGATGCATAGAGTTAATGTTAAAGATAACTCTGTGAATTGGTTCAAAAGTTAAACCAGAATCATAAAGATTTACAATTTCTACAAGTGCATATTTTACAGGACAATTATTAATTTCTTCTTCAGAAACTCCGTCTTTAATAAGTTTAGCTTTGTATTCATCCCAAACTGCTTTTGCAGTTGCCAAAGAGTGGTTTCCGTCTCCTACAGCAAAAAGGAATGTAGAACCGTCAGAATCTGTACATTCTTTTGCAATTTCATTTACCGCGTTAGTTACTGCTTGAATGTCAGCTTCAGATTCAATTGCCCACCCCTTAATTGAACCACCGTTATTCATAAGTGAACCTTGGTACAAAGGTGCGTTATTTTTTACAAGATTTCCAGAACCTTCAACGAGCAAACCTTTTTTATCATTTACTAAAAGCATAATATGTGGAAGTTCTAAAGGTGCTCCACGTCTAATTTCCATTCTTGGTGGAATGCGGTCTACAATTGTAGCTTCTGTAGCACGAATGTTTGCTTTTGAAAAAGGTTTCCATTCGTAAGTGTCTAAATCAATTTGAACAACAAGGCCTTTTCTTGTGCGTCCAAAAGCAGTAGTTCTTTCAAGATAAACAAGACAATTTTTTTCTTCTTCAAAAACGCCATTTTCCAAATAATTTTTCATAGACTGGCGAATTTTTTCAATGCGTTCTTCTTTGTTTTCGTTTAAATAAACTTCTGGTAAAATTAAATTTAGAGTAGAAGGTTTGTTAGCAACTTTTTCTTCTACACTTTTCCAATAATCTTTATCTTGTGTGTATTGGTCGCAAGCAATTACAGACCAAGTAGATAAATCACAATTTTTAGGAAGTAAAATCTGTGGAATACCAATTCCAAAATCACATAAATTTTTCATAACGCTAGTATATAGAAAAAACAGAATAATGGGAATAAAAAATAGGCAAAATAGCCAAGCCGCGTTAGGCAATGTAGCCCCTGCGCAGCAGTCCACCGCAAGCGACACTTTGTGGCGCTGAGGAGGATGAGCGATAGCAAAGGGCGAAACTGCCGACCCCAAACAGAAAATGCGTTTAGCATTTTTTGTTTGGGGGAACGCCCTCTTTATTTTTAAACTTAATCCAAAGACAAAACACCTCAAACAAATTGAATTTATTAATAGAATAAACTATAATTATTTATCTAAATTTTTATTCTGCCAGTGGTGGAATTTGAGGATAAAAAAATGCCAAAAATCGAATGTAATGAAAAATTATTTTTTAATGCTATTGGAAAAAAATATACTTATGATGTTTTAGAAGATTTGCTTCCTTGTGCAAAAGCTGAACTTGACGAAAAACCAGATATGAGCATGAGCGAAGACGAAAGAGTTGTAAAAATTGAATTAAACGATACAAATCGTCCAGATTTATGGTCTACAAATGGTGTTGCTCGCCAAATTAAAATTCACGAAGGTGGAAAAACTGTAGATTACACAAAAATCATGGCAAACAACGGAAACAACAATTACGAAAATCGTGTTGTAGAAGTTGATCCAGAAGTAAAAGACGTTCGTCCTTACATGGTTGCTTTTATGATTTGTGGAAAAGCAATTGACGATCCAATGCTTAAAGATATTATTCAAACACAAGAAAAATTGGCATGGAACTTTGGACGCAAAAGAAAATCAATTTCTATGGGGCTTTACCGCGTAGACCAAATTGAATTCCCAGTAAAGTATCACGCTGTTGATCCAGATAAAACTTCTTTTGTGCCACTTACTTGTGATGCTCCAATGACATGTCGTCAAATTTTAACAGAACATCCAAAAGGAAAGGATTTTGGTTGGATTTTGGCAGATTGCAAAAAATTCCCACTTTTGTCTGATGCAAAAGGCGAAGTAATGTCTATGGCACCAATTATCAACTCGGCAACTTTAGGTGCTGTTCAAGTTGGCGACAAAGATTTAATGGTTGAACTTACTGGCGATAACATTGAAAACCTTATTCTTTCTGCAAACATTGTAGCTTGTGATTTTGCTGACCAAGGATACGAAATTAAACCAATTTTGGTAAAACATCCTTACGATACAGGACTTGGAAAGGACATTATGGTTCCTTACTACTTCCAAAAATCAACAAAAACAACTTTGCAAGCAGTAAATAAACTTTTAGGTTCAGATTTTGATATGAAAACTGTTGAAGATGCTTTAGTTCGCATGGGTTCTACAGTAAAAATCAATGGTGACGAAATTGAACTTAGTCCTGCACCTTACAGAAACGACTTCCTCCACGAAGTTGATATTATTGAAGATGTTATGATTGGTTGCAACGTTAGCGCTTTTGCTCCAAGAACACCACAAGATTTTACAGTTGGTCGTTTGCTTCCAATTACAGAATTTAGCCGTAAAGCAAAAACTTTAATGGTTGGACTTGGATACCAAGAAATGATTTTTAACTACGTTGGTAGCAAAAAAGATTACATCGACAACATGTTAATTGACGGTTCAAAAGTAATTGAAATTGCAAACCCAATGAGCGAAAACTATCAATTTATTCGTTCAGATATTCTTTCTTCACTTTGTAGAGCCGAAGCAGGAAGTGCTAATGCAATGTATCCACACAAAATTTTTGAAATTGGTAAAGTTGCATATCTTAAAGATGACGAAAACACAGGAACAATTACACGCCAACACATTGGCTTTATGACAGCAAGTGCAAATGCAAACTTTAACAGCCTTGCTTCTGAAGTTTCTAGTTTGCTTTACTTCCTTGACCACGAATACAAAGTTGTAGAAACACAAGATCCACGCTTTATTGTTGGTCGTCAGGCTGGAATTTTGGTAAACGGCGAAATTGTTGGTACATTTGGTGAAATTCATCCACAAGTTTTGGAAAACTGGAATATTTCTACACCTTGTGTTGCTGGTGAAATTGACTTAGAAAGTTTACTTTAATTAAGAAGATTTTAGAAAAAAAAGCGTCCATGGTTTTTAAACTTGGACGCTTTTTTTCTTTTATTGAAAGTTGATTTATGATTAAATAAGCAGAAAAATAATTCAGTAAAATTATAAAAACACGGGTTGTACAAACTGTATAAAAATTCTACCAAAAATCTTGTTTAAAAATCTCTTTTTCTTTGATAAAATATAGCAATGAATGTTTACGATTTTGATAAAACAATTTTTTATCCAAATAGTATAATTAAGTTTCTCAAATGGAGCATAAGGAAAAATCCAAAGATTATTTTTTTGTATTTTCCAAAGCTTGGCGTAAAAGGTTTTTTGTATTTTTTTAAGCTGATTTCTGTTAGCAGAATGGTTGAACAATTATTTGCCTTTATGAAATATGTTCCTAATTTGGAAGAAGAAATTGAAAAGTTTTGGGATATTAACGAAAATGGCATTTCTGAATGGTATTTAAAGCAAAAAAAAGAAGATGATTTAATAATATCAGCATCTCCAGAATTCTTTTTGCGACCTATTGTAAAAAAATTGAATGTTCAATTAATTGGAACTCAGTTGGATTTAAAAACAGGAAAAATAGTTGGCCGTTGTTGTTATGGAAAACAAAAAGTAAAAAATTTAATTAACAGTGATTTTTTTACAAATTTACATATTGATGAATTTTACTCGGATTCTACATCAGATTTTCCACTTTCTTTGTGTGCGCAAAAAGCATTTTTGGTTGTAAATAGAGCAAAAACGGTAAAAAAATGGCCAAAAATTACTCAAAAAATGACTGGAAAAATACAAAATACAAAACTATAGATTTGCACTTGATGTAAGTCTTTAAATAAAAAATGAAATGTTATATAGTAATAGTATTAAATTATGACAAAAAAGAAGACTAATAAAAAAATCTTGTTCTTGGCAGTGTGGAAAAGTAGATGGTATATTTTAAAATACTATCCAAAGATGATTTATATGGCAGATCATCCTAATAAATACACAGAACAAGAAAGATATGAATACACAATTAAATTAATTAATTTTCTTTTAAAAGCTTGTGATGTTCAAGTACAAACTTTTGGAATGGAAAATATTCCTGCAGAAGATGGTTTTTTAGTGTGTTCTAATCATCAAGAAAAGTTTGATCCTCTTGTAATTTGGAAAGTTTTTCCTAGATATATTGGTGTTGTTGTAAACGATACAGCATGTCACCGTCCTTTTATTAGAGAAGTATGTTTACTTATTAAGTCTTTAAAATTGTTCCAGAATGATATGCATTCAATGGTTGATGTTATTACAAAATTAACTGCTGAATTAACAAATAAACAAAATTATATGATTTTTCCAGAGGGCTGGTACGAAGAAGATCCTTTTACACTTTCTGAGTTTAAAGGTGGATGTTTTAAAAGTATTATTCGTTCTAAAGCACCAATTTTGCCGGTTGCATTAATTGATTCATATAAATTATTTAAACATGGTGTTCAACCACCATATAATATTAAAGTTCACTTTTTAAAACCAATTACTTATGATGAATACAAAGATTTGAAAACTGTAGAAATTGCTACGCTTGTTAGAGAGAAAATTCAAGCGGCAGTAACAGAATTACAGGTTAGATAATTTTGATTTGAATGTTTGTCGGGTGTGCCCCGACAATTTTTTTATAAAGATTCCCGTGTCAAGCACGGGAATGACAAATAATCTACATAAGAATGACAAATAATCTACACGGGAATACTGTTATAGTAGGATTAATAATTATTTACTGTTTTTGTTGTTGTGTTTTCGTTATATTCTTTTGCTGCAGTTGTAATTACTTCTTCCATTTTGTCTGTAAGACGTTTTGCAGCAATTGCTTCTGGTAATTCTTTATAATCATTAATAGAAATTACCGGAAGATTTTTAAAATCATAAACATAATGTTCAACAGGATTAAATGACCAAAGTGGATCGTTTTTACCAAGTCCATATTTATCTGTTCCGCCAATAAGAATTGGTTGAACATCACAATTACAATAAAGTGCAATTCTAGCAGCTCCTTTTTTGTAATTATTATGACCTTTTCTAGGTGTTCTTGTTCCTTCTGGGAAAATAATAACATTACAACCTTTATCTATTAATTTTTTGCATTCTACCAAAACATCATCAAATTCTGTTGTGTTTGTAATGTAGGCTTGTTTAATTACGCCAGCTAAAGGTGTTTTTGTAAGCCCTCCACGAACAATACATGTAGAATTTGGAACTAAAGACATAATATACACAAAGTCTAATAAAGAAGGGTGGTTTGAAATAATTACTTTGCTATGAATATTTCTATAAAATTCAGGGTTGTCAACAATACGGCGTGAAGTATTGGAATAATGTAACCAAGAAAGGAAAATTCTAAATGTGTGTGAAACATAAGCGCGGGCAACAATTCCAAAATCCTTTTTTTTACCAGAAAATAATCTAATAAATGGAAAAACAAAAATTGCTAAAATTACAGCACCAATACCAAAAACTGCAATTGCAAAAATTTTCATAAAACATCTGTAACTGTGTACAAAAATATTTTTTACTTTTGGTAAATCGCTGTGGTCATAAGGATTTTCAATAGAGTGATTTTTTTTTGACATTGTATACCTCTTGCTATTTGATTAAAAGATTTTTCAAGAATTCAATTGGTGATGCTGAAATATTTGAAATATCGTTTAGTTCAATAGAATTTTCTATTTCATTTTTAGAAATTAAAGTTGCAAAAGAAAGTGGAAGATTTTCTTTTGGTCGCATGTCCCCGTAAACTTCCGGAACAAGTTCATCTGCGTAAACAAAAAGAATTTGTTCTTCTGTTCCTGCAAGAATTGGGGATATTGCTGTTTTAAAGCATTCTGCAAAATTACTTTTTGACGGATACAAAACAGAATATCCTCCCGTAAGTTTAAAGGCTAAAGTTGCAAGTGCAACAGGTGTATTAAAAACAGAAAGTGAAAAACCAGCTGGAAGAATCATTTCGTCTTCAATTAAAGATTTATTAATTGTAAATTCTCGTTCAATTTCGCCACGCAACGAACAAAAAACAATTTTTGTTTCTTTATCAAAAGAATCTGGGGTTTGTGAATTAATGCTTTCTATTAAATTATGAATTGTGTGAATTGTCATTTTTGAAATTTGACTTAAGCGGCGACGGAATAACGGATCTGTATATTCCAATTTTGGAGAATCTTTTGTTTGTTCAATTTGCACATTAGATTCACCATTTGCCCATTTTTGCCAGTTTTCTTTGTCATCTAGCAAACCAGGAGCCCAAGGTGAAATGTGTGATAAATATAGTTTTTCCATTTTTATTATTTTTTCTTAAAACAAAGCAATGAATATGCGTTTGAACCCAAATTGTGATGTGCACAATCTAGTTTAAATCCTGCTTCTTCAATTGCATCTACAAGTTCTTGATAACGATACATTTTGCTGTTTCCGTTTGCTATACAAGTAAAATATAATGAAGTTCCTTGTAAAGCATAAGAACTTGCTTCAAATTTTTGTTGATCCCAAAGTGGTTCCAAAACCCAAATATTTGTGTTTTCATTTGCAGCTTCGTGAACTTTTTTAAGGAT
>JAEIGA010018299.1_pt1 | contig 10668 bp, 10 predicted proteins | sample 9270691 | NCBI WGS metagenome assembly JAEIGA01 (sample SAMN17057246, study PRJNA624740) | gut metagenome | biome: biome; isolation source: fecal sample | host: Bos grunniens | place: China: Xizang | collected 2019 | reverse complement strand
CTCTGTATCCGCTATAGCGGGCATAAGGATTTCAAGCTCCTGGCCATTACCCAGGAGGTTGATCATCATGGTAAGTGAGGTGATGATGGTTTAATCCAGCCGGACAGGTTTGCCGGGCTCGGGAACAATGATTTCTGAGTCCGGCATGACCTCGCGCAAGGCTTCGCTGAGCGAATCGAGCGCCGGTTGGTCACCATGCACCAGCAGCACCTTCTTCGGATTAAGAGAGCGGGCATATTCAATCAATGCCTGCCGCGTGGCATGACCGGAAAAATTAAAGCATTCCACCCGGCAGTTGAGAGGGTAGGCCTGTCCTCCCTTGGCCCGGAGATTCACCATTTCACCAGGTTGTGTGGCCTTTATCTTACCGGCAGGGGTTTCAGGGTCACTATAACCGACAAAGAGGATGGCATCATTCGGGTGGGTGATAATCTGTTCTGCCAGAATGTGAGAAACTGTGTGTTCACTCATCATGCCGCTGGATACCAGATAGATGTTGCCGGGGGATGCAACCAGCGGGGATTTCCCCTGGCGGGGAAGCCCATGGGTCTCCACATGCTCTTTGATACGGAATCCGGGGTTGAGTCGCGGCGTGCTGTCGGCCAGCTTGTCGTATACCGCTGTAATCTTCGAGCTGAGCCCACCGAAATACACCGGCACATCCGGGATGAGCCCCTGTTCTTTGAACCGCCCGATTTCCGTAAGCAGGCATTGGCTTTTACCCAGAGCAAAAACAGGAATAAGCACGGCGCCGTTGTTTTCAAGAACTTCGCGGATGGTGTCGGCAAAGCGACGGAGTTCTCCTGCACGGGTGTAATCTGCAGGGCGTTCTGTACAGCCATGCGTGCTTTCCATGATGAGGATGTCGATGCCACTTTCAGGGAAGTCCGCCCCGGCAATGAGGGTCTGGTTGTCAAACTGCACATCACCGGTGTACAGGATGGTTGTGCCGCTTTCGCTTTCAAGTTCCACACCGCAGCTGCCCAGAATATGGCCGGCATCGTGAAGCGTGGCCAGCACCCGGCCGCTGCGGCCGATTCTGAAAGAGGTGCCATAGGGGCGGGGCATCCAGCAGCGGGCGGCGTGGTCCAGCTCCATGTGGGTGTAGAAAGGATATTCGATGATGCCTTCCTGGGTGCGTTTGGCGGTCATCACATTGACTGAGTTATGCAGCATGGCCAGCCCCACCTCACATGTAGCGGCGGTCATGTTCACCTCTGCTGCCGGAAATTTATCCTGTAGAACAGGCAGTGTGCCGATGTGATCCAGATGTGAATGCGTCACAAAAATCGTATCGGGCGAGGCAGCGCCGATGAGGCTGAATTCGGGCGTGGCAGCTGCTCCATCCTTCTTGGGGTGCATGCCGGAATCCAAAATAATGCGAACACCATCCATATCGAGCATATAGCAGTTGGAGCCGATATCGGTGTAGCGGGAAAGATTCGTGAAACTAATCATCGGAAATGGAACGTGGGCGCAAAGATTACATCATTTTGCCTGATTTGTCAACGCCGGGGCAATCAGCCTTTACGGCCCTCGCTGACGGCGGTGCAGAGTTCAGCAATGCTCCGGATGGTATCGCCAAGGCGGTATGGGTGCGGCAGGGTTGCTTCGGTAGGCGGAAGGTAGGCATGCCATTGCTCAATTCTGTCTGCAATACCTGCTATATCACCCGGAGCGACGCGGCCTTCTGCCAGGAAAGTATCCAGCATTTCACCGACGGCTCCGTGGTCATAACCCGCTACCGGTTTGCCCAGGGCCAGAGCCTCCAGAATCACGCGGTCATGGCTGGCGGGCATTCTGGCAAGGGAAAGCACCATATCGCATGCGCTCATTACATCTCGCAAATCGTTGCGGGCTCCAATCCAGGACACGTAGTGCTCTGTCTTGCTCTCTTTGAGCGCGCGACGGATGGAACTGAGGTACTTATGGTCGGCTCTGGCGGTATCTCCTGCAATGTAGACATGGACAGGCACTTTAATCTGTTCCAGCCTGGCTAGAATGGCGGGCAGGTCATCCAGCCCGTGAAGTGGGGTAATGGCACCGGGAATGCAGATGGAAAGCGTACCTTCACTATGCTTGCAGCTCTTCTTCCATTGCTCCATCCAGCTCTCTGCCGGGCGGTAATCCGGGTTGCAGAGCTCTTCGTTTACGCCGTAGGGGATCACCCAGATGTTGCGTTCATCGCTTAACTTGGCGCGGCGGATGAGTTCATTGCGGAGGTGGGTGGAAATGGCGACCGTAGCATCGCAGCAATCCAGCGCGGCCGCCCAGCCCAGGTGTTTCGGATAGGTGGTATGAATTCCGATGATGCAGGGGCGTTTCTCCTGCGGGAGTTCCATACATACCTTCCAGGCCATGCAGGCAGCCTGGGTGGTGTAGGCCAGAATTACATGTGCCTTGGTGCTCTGAATAACCCGCCGCAGGCGTTTAATCTGCGAGAAATAGGTGAATAAAGAGAGAGCCCGGCAACTGTGGTGCTGCACCGATGCCGCCGTCATGCGGCCCACCAGCTCATTCGGCGGTGCCATGACAGCATTGCGAAAACCGACCTGCTGCAAACCCGCTGCCAGATCAGCCGCCAGCTGGTTGATGCCGCCAGGGCGCAGACGAGGGCTGATGTGAAGGATATTCATGGTTTCCTTAGTGCTTGCAGAATTCCTGATAAAGGGCAATATGCGCCCGAATCATGTCGTCCCGGCGGTAAGGTGCCGGCACCGGCGTGAGCGGTACAGGGCGTTCCGTATACCAGGCTTCAAGAGTGTCTGCCATGGCTTGCGTATCGCAGGTGGGAACCATGCCGGCAGGCAGGAACTGCTCCAGCTGTTCGCCCACACCACCATGTTCATAGCCCGCGACCGGGCGTCCGAGCGACAAAGCTTCGAGCGTGGTCTTGCCGAATGATTCCGGCTGCAGGGTAAGGGAAAGGGTCACATCGCAGGCGCTGAGCACATCGGCAAGGTCGCGCCGATGCCCGGTCCAGGTCACACAGTCTGCCACGCCTTCTGCGGCAAAGCCAGCCTGAACTTCGTCCCGGTAGGATTCCTTGCCTTTTTTGGTCTCGCCTACGACAACTGCGTGGGCCGGTATCCCCTTGCTGCGGAGTTGGCGCAAGATGGGGCCCAGATGAGGAGCCCCTTTGAGCCGGGTGATTCTCCCCGGCAGACAGAGGGTGTATTTCCCCTTTAATTCCGGGTAGTCATGATACCATTTCTCCAGCCATTCGGCGCTGGGCTTGTATTCCGGGTTAAATCGCGTGGCATCTACCGAATTGGGAATAACCACAATACTCTCCGCAGGGGTAGAGGGGTAGTTTTCCAGTATGTGCTCGCGCATGCAGCGGGAAACCGCAATCACCTTATCACCTTTGGCCATGATGCCGGAGTAGGCATTCACCGAATGAAAACCATGGAAGGATGATATGATGGCCGGACGCTCTGCAGGAGCGAGCCTGCGGCATGCAAGATGCCCCACCCAGGCGGGAACACGGGAATGCAGGTGCAGAATATCAGGCTTCTCCTCTCGGATGAGGCGGGCTGTTTTTCCGACCTGCAGCAACGTGAGCAGGCTCTTTTTGCCGATGGGGCGGGTGATATGCCGCGCTCCCGTTGCCTCAATGGCGGGCACCATGCTGCCACCGGCGGAGACAACGATATTCTCCACCCCTGCGGCACAGAGACCCTCGCAGAGTTCCAGGACAACTTGTTCCACTCCACCCGAACTGAGGGAGGGCAGCAGGTGCATCACTTTCATGGCAGTAATTTGGGGAAGTGCTCCAGAATATACGAAGCAGCCCGGCCTGCTTCATACATGACCTTTCCGGTCTGCGGAATTTCGTTGGTCTTGGCCCATTCTGTAAAACGGCAGACGCTGCCATCGGCTATGAGCATGTTCAGGCCGCGGGCAATGCGGGAGGCATCCGGCTTGTGCGGGCCTTCCTTGGCGGGCATTTCGATGATACCGACCGGAGCTCCGCTCGATAACGCTTCGTAAACCATGCTCACGCTGTCCTGCGTGACCCATACTTCCTTGGCTTTGGAAAGATTCTCTGCCACCCAGTTCGGGCCCGTTTCTTCTACGGGAATCACACGGATATTCGGGCAGGCCGCCGTGACATCGGCCACAAAGTCTGCCGGTGTGCGGCGAGAGGTTGTGAGCACAATGGGGGTGGAGGTCAGGCGAGCGATGGAGGAAAGCTGGTTGAGGACTAGTTCTGCATCCCAGTTATAGCTCTTGCTCGGACCGCCGATGAGGATGAGGGTCTGGTTTTTGGGAACATCCGGCATGGGGCGTATGCCATTGATGGCTCCATTGGTCGGGAAAATGCGACCATTGGCCTGGAATCCATCCGGCAGGTCATGGCGAGGCGTGATACACAGGTCAAACAAGCCAGCAGGCAGACTGGGTTTCATGCACACCATGCAGAGGCTGCGAAGATGGCGGGAGAGGCTCAGCGCGGCCAGGTGGGTACCATGGCCGGCGCAGAGAATCAAATCCGGTCGCGGGTAGGTAAGCTCCTTACCTTTGTAGAAAAGCTTGCCGAACCAGCTCAGCGAGGTGATGTCCACTTCGTAGCAGGCGTGTTCCTTGCCAGGGGCTTTTTCCTGGGCTTGTTCAATAAGGGCAGTAGCCAGCCCCCTTGTCTGGGAAAGGTGACCTTTCTTACCGTCGCTGATGATGTAGATAATCATGGCGTTTATTGGAGAGGAAGAGTGACGCTGCCGCAGAGTGTCTGCCCGAGCAGCGGAGTGTTGAGTGTGCCGCAGGGCAGGTTGTGTTCGTTGACCAGGGTTGTTGCCTCCGGATCAAACATCAGCAGCGGCATGCCTTCGGGCTCTGCAGGGTTCATGACCTCCGGCACGGCAATGGAGCAGGGGTTCACACAGCAGGCGCGTACCAGTTCACCCCATGTCAGCTTGCCGGGCTTCACCAGCTTGGTGTAGAGCGTCGGCAGGAAGTGGTCCAGCAGGCACATGCCCTGGGGGGCCGTCGGGAAATCCTGCTTCTTGGCAAAGGGTGTGCAGGGTGTGTGATCTGAGACAATGCAGTCAATGGTACCATCCTTCACACCGGCAAGCAGGGCCTCTGTATCAGCCTTATCGCGCAGGGGGGGCAGAGTCTTGTAGTTGGTGTCATAATCACCAATGTCCTCGTGGGTGAACAGGAGGTGGTGCAGGGAAACCTCTGCCGTGATGGCTGCTCCTGCTGCCTTTGCCCGGCGGATGATTTCAACGCCCTCTGCCGTGCTCACGCTCTGCACATGCAGGCGGCAGCCGGCATCCTGAGCCAGACGCACAATGATTTCAATGCCGATTTCCTCGGCACAGGCGGGCGTGCCGTGCAGACCCAGCTTGTAGGAAGTGCTGCCGGGCTGGATGCAGGTGTTGGCGGTGATGGAGGGTACATCGCCCCTGATGGCGAGGGTCATGCCCAGCTCAGCCACATATTTCATGGCACGGTGCATCATGAGCAGGTTGCCGGGGCGTTCTCCTCCATCGCTCAGAATAGAGATACCACGTGCGGCTAGGGTGTTGTAGGGTGCCTGCTGCTCGCCTTTCATGCCCATAGAGATGCAGCCTGCAGGAATCATTTCGGCAGCAGAACGCTGACCGACGGCTTCGCGGAAGCTGTCGAGCGCAGCACTGTTGTCGAACATGAAGCCGGCGGTGGGTTGCACCAGTAGACCCCACACACCACCTTGCACAGCAGCCTGCCCGGTGCGGGTGACCGATTCACGTTTGCTGCGGCCTTCGATTTCCACCTTGGCATGCAGGTCAAACAGAGCCGGGAGAATCAGTTTTCCCTCGGCATCAATGATGCGGGCTCGTTCCGGAATATTCATCCGCCCGGCGGGGAGAACCTCCGCATCGCTGATGGTCAGATTCCCCATTTCGGGGACAAGCTGGCTGTGTCCGGGGGCCAGTCGTATATCGAAACGTTCGCCGGTGGGTGCCCACGTGGCGTTCCGGATGTAGGTACTAGTCATTATTCTGAGTCCGGGGGGTGAGGTATGAAAGAATGCTCATGCGGGCGGCCACGCCGTTTTCCACCTGGTCGCAGATGAGGCTGTTGCGGTATTCCATGGCTGCGTCACACAGTTCTACGCCGCGGTTTACCGGGCCGGGATGCATGATGCTCATGTCCAGTGCATCAATGCGCTTGAGGCGCTCCTCTGTCACGCCGAATGCCTGGTGGTAATCGCCAGAGGGGAAGTAAGGAGTATCCATGCGCTCATTCTGTACACGCAGCAGGTAGATGACATCCGGTTTCCAGTCAAAGACGGCATCCCAGTTGGTGAACCGGGGAATTCCGGTGTGCTTCTGAAGGGGAACCAGCGGGCCTGGCCCCATGTAGGCAACCTCTGCACCAAGCCGTTTCAGGATGGTGCTGGTGGAGCGAGCTACACGGCTGTGCAGGATATCTCCGATGATGACTACGCGCTTAGCTGCAAGTTCACCATATTTTTCCTGCAGGGTGAAGGCGTCAAGAAAGGCCTGGCTGGGGTGGGCATGGGCTCCATCACCGGCGTTGATGACGGAGGCTTTGGCATGGCGGCCGATAACCGCCGGAATGCCGCTGTTCTTGTGACGCACGATGATGTAGTCCATGTGCATGCTCATCAGCGTGTCAATGGTGTCATGTACGCTTTCTCCCTTTACCACGGAAGAAGTTGCCACGCTGAAGGTAGTGACATCTGCCTGCAGGCGGCGAGCGGCCAGTTCGAATGAGGAGCGGGTGCGGGTGCTCGGCTCATAGAACAGCGTGAGTACGGACTTGCCTGCAAGGGCCGGGTGTGTCCTTCCACTGCAGAATACCTGTTTCATTTCAGCAGCTCCCTGCAGGATGCTGCGGATGTCGGTATCGCTCAGTGCGTCAATGGTTAAGAGGTCTTTTGGTGTGCTCATCTTCTTATCAGAGATAATCCCCCGGGGGCTTCCCCCTGTATCTGTTATTCAGCCAGCTTGATGATGCGGTGCGCTGCCATGGCGGCATTGATGGGGGTCTTTTTGTGCAGACCCACAGTTGTGGCGGGTACACCACCGGGAAGCTGGGAGATAGCCAGCAGGGCATCTACGCCGTTAAGCGGGCCGCAGGGTACGGGAATGCCGATGACAGGCAGCTCGGTATTCATGACTACCACGCCGGGAAGGGCTGCGGAAAGACCGGCTACGCACAGCAGAACGGCCTTGGTCTTGTTAGCCTCAAGCTCCTTGAGGTAATCAATGAGGGCAGGCAGGTCACGATGGGCGGAGTAGATAACCTCCTCATGCTCTACATTGTTTTCCTGGAAATACTCGCGAGCCGGTTCCATGAAGGGGAGGTCGCTCTTGCTGCCGTAAATTGTGATAACTTTCATGCTACCGCATATCCTACCACGCGCCCGCATGCGTAGCAAGAAAAAAGCATGCCAACATTATCAGGAACGGACTGTTCAGGTGTCCAGGAGCCGCTGAGCTCTTTCTGCACAGAATGTAACGCATCGTTCACAGGGCCGCGCTTCGTAGTATGCGGCGCTGCGCTCGCTGGGGCGGGCAGAGGATTCCATTTCCTCGTCCAGGTGCAGCAGTTCCCGGCAGGTGAGCGTGCCGAACTCCCTCCTGAAGTCGTCGGCCAGCTGGCGGGTCAGGGAGAAAATATGCTCTTTGTCGGCGGGGTCTCCGCTCAGGTTGCCATGGCGGTATCCTGCTACAAGGCAGAGACCGGAAAAAGCCCCGCATGTGCCGCGCATGCGCCCGAGTCCGGCCCCGAAGGCAGAGGCGAAGAGCAGGGCATCGCGTTCGCTCATCCCCACCTGGTCTGCCAATGCGGCAAAGACGGACTGAGCGCAGTTGAATCCCTGGTGGAAGTATTGGAGGGCCTTTTCGCTGGCGTTCATGCGGCGAGCATACCCCTGCGCCCCGGATTTGTCAATGCCAGTTTTTTTGCTCGCCATACAGGTGCGGTAGTGTTAGAATCCCGTGCAACAAATAGAGTACACATCATGCAGCGTACACTGGTTAAACATGCATTGAATAGTGCTGCTCCGATGGAGCAGATTCTGGTAGAGGGATGGGTGCGTACCCGACGCGATTCCAAGGCTTTTTCGTTCCTTGAGGTGAATGACGGCACCAGTCTGGCTTCCATCCAGGTTGTGGCAGATGCCGGTATTCCCGGTTACGAGGAAATCGGCCGCATGACCACAGGTGCTTCCGTGAGCATTATCGGCCGCCTGATTGAGAGCCCCGGTAAGCAGAAATGGGAAATTCAGGCTACGGAAATCAAGCTTGTGGGTGCCTCCCCGGAATCCTACCCGCTGCAGAAGAAGGGACATTCGCCTGAGTTCCTGCGTACTATTGCCCACCTGCGCCCGCGTACCAATCTGTTCGGTGCCATCTTCCGCACGCGTTCCCGTATGGCGGCTGCTGTGCATCAGTTCTTCCTGGAGAGGGATTTTGTGTGGGTGCATACTCCCATCATCACTGCGAGCGACTGCGAGGGCGCTGGTGAGATGTTCCATGTTACCACGCTTGACCCGCTGGCAGAGAACAAGGGGTACGATAACGACTTCTTCGGCAAGCCTGCAAACCTGACGGTATCCGGGCAGCTTGAGGGTGAGACCTTTGCCTGTGCGCTCAGCAATATTTATACCTTCGGACCAACTTTCCGTGCAGAAAACAGCAATACTTCCCGCCATGCCGCAGAATTCTGGATGATAGAACCGGAAATCGCGTTCTGTGACATCTATGGCGACATGGATATTGCCGAATCCTTCATCAAGCATATTGCCCGGACGATGCTGGCTGATGAGAGTGGTGATTTCGAGTTTTTCTGTAAGTTTGTGGACAAGGGGCTGCGCGCTCGTCTGGAGGAGGTCGCAGAGAAACCCTTTGTGCGTTGCTCATACACCGAGGCTATTGAAATTATGCAGGCCAGCGGGCAGAACTTCGAGTACAAGCCGTATTGGGGCATGGATATGCAGAGCGAGCATGAGCGTTTCCTGACAGAGAAGCATTTCAAGTGTCCGGTGATTGTGTACAATTACCCGAAGGAAATCAAGCCGTTCTACATGCGTTTGAACGATGATGGCAAGACTGTCACGGCCATGGATGTGCTTGTTCCCGGTATTGGTGAAATCATTGGCGGCAGCCAGCGTGAAGACCGCCTGGATGTGCTGGAGGGCAATATTGAACGTATGGGCATGGATAAGGAAGCCTACTACTGGTACAATGACCTGCGCCGCTACGGCACGGTGCCGCATGCGGGGTTCGGTGTGGGTTTTGAGCGTCTTATCATGTTTGTGACCGGAGTTCAGAATATCCGCGACGTGCTGCCCTATCCGCGCACGCCCCGTAATTGCGAGTTCTGATATTGACTTGCTGCAGCTCAGCTGATACGATAAACAACCATGAAGACACGAGCGGAGGAATTTGCAGAGTGGGGAACTGAAGTGGTATTCGGTCGAGCCCACGGATTCCGTGCGTGGCTTATGCGTTGCCTGCTGCGCTTTGCATCCTTCTTTTTCTGGATTCTGGTGCAGGTGCGGCTGTTCCTGTTCCGGCGGCGTATCAAGACGGTTCATTACCTCGGTACATTTGTGGTCAGCGTGGGCAATATCACCGCTGGCGGTACGGGCAAGACTCCTGTTGTCGAACTGCTTTCCCGGAGCCTTGCTTCCCGGGGGCGCAAATGCGCTATTCTCACCCGTGGGTATAAGAGCCATGATCTGGAAAAGCCCCAGGTATGGCTTGATAAGGACGGGAAGAGGGTCAAGCGTATTCCCAAGATTGCCAGCGATGGTGTCACCCGCTATCTCAGCCCTCTTTACGCTGGGGACGAGCCGTTCATGCTGGCCCGTAACCTGGATAATGTGGCCGTGCTAGTGGATAAGGATCGTGTGAAATCCGGTATTTTTGCCATCGAACAGCTGGGGAGCAATACCCTTATTCTGGATGATGGTATGCAGTTCCTTAAACTCAAGCACGAGATAGATATTGTGCTGGTGGACTGTGGTTTCCCCTTCGGTACCGGGGCTCTTCTGCCGCGTGGCACCATGCGAGAACCCCGCGCCAGTCTTAAGCGCGCCAGCTACATTATTCTCACCAAGAGTGAGGGTAAGCCGCAGGATGAACTCATTGCTACTATCCGCAAGTATAATAAGGTGGCTGATATCATTGTGACGAACCATGCGCCGGTGCTGCTGGAAAACATATTTACCGGAGAGCAGCTGCCCCTGGAGGCTCTGAAGGGCAAATACGTGGCTTGCCTGAGCGGTATCGCCCGCCCGGAAAGCTTTGAGAACCTAGTGGCTTCTCTTGGTGCCAATGTGGAGATTCGCCGTAGTTACCCTGACCACTACTGGTTTGACCAGGAGGATCTGGATGCCTTTGTGGAGCGCTGTGCCGAGCGCGCTATGGATATGATTGTCACGACGGAAAAGGATGCCGTCCGCTTCCTGCGTCCGGGGGAAATGGATGTTCCCATTTACTTCCTCCGTATTCAGATAGATATTCTGCAGGGGCAGGAAAAATGGGATGCCATGATTGATCGTATCTGCGGGCTGGGGGCGCCTCAGCCCTCACCTGAATGGGCAGATGTATTGTGATTTTCTATGAGTACACCGCTTGCCATAGCAGTTGATTTCGGGGGAACGAGCATCAAGATTGGTGTGACCCGTGGTGCGGAACTGGT
>JAEIGA010018298.1_pt1 | contig 10668 bp, 8 predicted proteins | sample 9270691 | NCBI WGS metagenome assembly JAEIGA01 (sample SAMN17057246, study PRJNA624740) | gut metagenome | biome: biome; isolation source: fecal sample | host: Bos grunniens | place: China: Xizang | collected 2019 | reverse complement strand
TTCTGATCTGTTTTCTGCAGGGAACTTCAGAAAAATGCTGAATGTGAGATTTTCACCGGGAGTGCTTAACCATGAGTTTCCCCTTTGCCCGCGGCCGTCTGTCTGCTCGAATGCTGACACGACTGACAAATTGTCAATGTCCGGAATATGCCTTCTGACCTCTTCATTGGTCGATTCTGTCTTGTTGACCCACATTATGTCATACCGCTTTGTCATGGTGCAGATTTTGATTATCTTTGTCCGGATTTTTACAAAATTAACATAATTTCTATGGATAACAAAGAACTGAAGGTCATTGCGGATGCAATGCTTGAAAAGAAAGGACAGGAAGTGGTATCTCTTGACCTTAAGCCGATCGGAACAGCGATTTCAGATTATTTTATAGTATGTAATGCAGATTCTACTCCTGCAGTTGTAGCCATTGCAGACAATGTGGAAGACAGGATGATAGAGAAATGCGGAAGAAAGGTTGTACGCACTCAGGGAAAGGAGAATGCCTTTTGGGTGATTCTTGACTACGGTGACATCGTTGTACATGTGTTCCAGACACCATACAGGTCATTCTACAGGCTTGAAGACCTCTGGGCAGATGCTGAACGTACCGTATACGAGGACTAAATATGGCAGAAAGCGATAAGAAAAATCTCGGCTCGAACAAGCCGGTACGATTCAGGTTCAGTATATCCTGGATCTATATCCTCCTCCTTATCGGAATAGGATACATGTTCTTCAACCAGGGAGGCGCGAATCCACAGAAGGAAGAATGGGCAGAAGTCAAGCAGCAGTGGCTTGACGGTGACATCAAGGAAGTAGTCTTCATAAGGAATGAATATGAGGGCAGGATCACTATGAAGCCTGACCGTATCGACAGATACGCTGACAAGTTCGGCGGAAATATTCCGAAGAAGTCTCCACATTTCGTATTTCTCGTATCCGGAAGTTTCAATGCAGAGGAAATGTTTGGCGCTCTCAATGCCCAGCTGCCTGCCGACAATCAGGTAAAAGTAGTGATTGAGAACCACGAAAGCTGGTTCAGCATGATCGAGTGGCTCATATTCCCGCTGCTGCTGGTACTGATGTGGGTATTCATGTTCCGTGGCATGAACAGAAACATGGGAGGTGGCGGTCCGGGAGGTCCAGGCGGAATCTTTAATGTAGGAAAGTCTACAGGAAAGCTTGCAGAGAAAGGGGAGACTCAGGTTACATTCAAGGATGTAGCCGGTCTTTACGGAGCTAAAGATGAGGTTATGGAAATTGTCGACTTCCTCAAGAATCCGGCGAAATATACCGCTCTTGGAGGCAAGATTCCGAAGGGTGCTCTTCTTGTCGGTCCTCCGGGTACAGGAAAGACCTTGCTTGCAAAAGCTGTAGCCGGCGAGGCTAATGTACCTTTCTTCTCGATCTCCGGTTCTGACTTTGTGGAGATGTTCGTCGGTGTAGGTGCGTCAAGAGTTAGAGACCTTTTCCGTCAGGCTAAGGAAAAGGCACCATGCATCGTATTTATCGATGAGATTGACGCAGTCGGAAGGGCAAGAAGCAAGAACGGAGGCTTTTCTTCAAATGATGAGAGGGAAAATACTCTGAACCAGCTTCTTACTGAAATGGATGGTTTCGGAACGAATTCCGGTGTAATCATTCTTGCTGCAACCAATCGTGCAGATATCCTCGATAAGGCGCTTATGCGTGCCGGTCGTTTTGACAGGCAGATTCATGTCGAACTTCCAGACCTGAAGGAGAGGGAAGAGATATTTCAGGTACACCTCAGGAAACTCAAGCTTGCCGATGATTTCGATCTTGAGTTCCTTGCCAAACATACTCCTGGCTTCTCCGGTGCAGATATCGCCAATGTCTGCAATGAAGCTGCCCTCACCGCCGCAAGAAAGAACAAGCCTTCTATTGACAGACAGGATTTTCTGGATGCGGTAGACAGGATAATCGGCGGTCTTGAAAGGAAATCCAAGATAATAACTCCAGAAGAGAAGAAGTCCATCGCCCATCATGAGGCCGGACATGCCACAGTGAGCTGGCTGCTGCCGCATGCGAATCCTCTCTTCAAGGTTACCATAGTACCTCGTGGCCAGGCTCTTGGAGCAGCATGGTATCTTCCGGAAGAGCGTCAGTTGGTTACACGGGATCAGATGATCGATGAGATGTGCTCTCTTATAGGCGGACGCGTAGCTGAGGAAATCATCAACGGTCAGCCATCAACCGGTGCACTGAATGATCTGGAGCGCCTTACCAAGATGGCATATGCCATGGTTACCTACTATGGTATGAGCGAGAATGTCGGTACCTTGTCTTTCTATGATTCAGCAGGTACAAGAGGCTATGACCTTACCAAGCCTTACAGCGAAAAGACTGCAGAACTCATTGATAAGGAGGTAAAGGAGCTTGTCCGCATGATTCATGACAGGACAGAATCCATTCTCAAAGAAAATTTTGAAGGATTTAGCCAGCTGGCTGAGTTATTATTGGAGAAAGAAGTTATCTTTGCGGATGATCTTGAAAGGATATTTGGTCCTCGTGCCGGTGCTAAACCTGGCGAAGGTGAGGCCAATGATCCGGAAGATGCTGCAAACTAACCGCTTATGAACAACTTTATCAAAAGAACAATATCTGGTGCAGGCTTCGCGGCAGTTATGCTTGCCGCGTTCCTCACCAATAAATTCGTATTTGGAGCAGTAATGCTTTTCTCTCTCATTATCATGATGAGAGAGTTTCTTATAATGACTTGTGGCAAGGACTACAGGTATTCTCAAATACTGTCAATCTTTGCCGGTGCCACACTTTTTACGCTGACATATCTCTATGTCGGCTTCAATATTCCCGGACATCTTGTGATTCTGGCATTCGTGCCTGTATTCATACTGATGATCAATTCGCTTTATGTAAAGGACAAGAGCCGTTTCGACAAGTTTGCGAACCTATACACAGCGATCTTATATATATCTGTTCCATGGTCTCTGCTGAACTTTGCAGTATTCAATGCAGCAGGAGAATTCAACGGACTCCTCCTGCTTTGCTTTTTCTGCATAATCTGGGGATCAGATGTCGGAGCATATCTCTTCGGAATCACTCTTGGACAGAAATACGGCAGTAAGCTGTTCCCTTCAATCTCTCCAAAGAAGTCATGGATAGGTTTCTGGGGTGGTCTTTTTGCTTCGGTCGGTGTGGCTGTGGTGCTTCGGCTTGCAGGGCTCTTCAACTTTGATATGATCCACTGCATAGCCATGGCGGTCCTTCTCTGTGTGACAGGTGTCTATGGAGATCTGATCGAATCGCAGTGGAAACGCCACTACAATGTAAAGGATTCAGGCAATATCATTCCTGGACATGGAGGACTTCTTGACCGTTTTGACAGCGCTCTCATTGCTATTCCTATAGGTATCATATACCTTGTCATGGCAAATGCCATTTAGGCATGGCTCATACAAGTTTGCGTAAATGCCGATAAAATCGTATATTTGCGCGGTTTATAGAAATTTAGTAAAAATGATACATAAGGACTGTTACGGAACTATCGCCCTTACATGGCTTATATGCCTTCCTATACTTGTACTGATATTGTGGCTGGTTCCATCTGATGCCCTTGCATATATTCTTTCGATACTTCCCCTTACAATGATGGGCTTTGTGCTCTTCTTCTTTAGGGTACCATCCAGAATGGTAGTCCCCGGGGATAACGTAGTCACATCTGTAGCTGATGGTAAGGTTGTGATAATAGACCAGGTGTATGAGCCTGAATATGTCAAAGGGGAATGTATTCAGGTCTCTGTCTACATGGACTTTTTCAATGTGCATGTAAACTACTGGCCGATATCAGGCGAGATTTCATATTACAAGTACCATCCGGGAAAATATATGATGGCCTTTCTGCCGAAAGCTTCGGAACTTAATGAGCATTCATCAGTCGCTGTTCATTCTCCGTATGGTGACGTGTTCTTCAAGCAGCTTGCAGGAACATTTGCCAGAAGGATTGTCACCTATGCAGAGCCTGGTACACCTTCTGAAAAGGGCGATCAGTGCGGTATCATCAAGTTCGGATCGAGGATTGATATGTATTTCCCGCTGGGTACCGACATCAAGGTAAAGCTTGGAGAATGTGTTCGTGCAAGTGAGTCTGTAATAGCAGAATTGAAGAAATAGATATGGAGGAACAACTTATTTATATAATAATGCTTCTTTCCATCACGCTTTCTGCGTTATGCTCAACCCTCGAAGCGACACTCCTTTCAACCCCGCTTTCATATATAACGGGACTTGAAGATCAGGGTGTTAAAGGGGCACAAAGACTCAAGAAGCTTAAACAGAATCCTGACAGGCCTATTTCTGCCATACTTTGTCTCAACACAATTGCGAATACTGTCGGTGCCTCGATTGTAGGATCTCTCGTATATGAAGTTTACGGTGATGCTCTGGTAGGAATATTCTCCACAGTCTTCACATTTGCAATCCTGATATTTTCAGAGATAATTCCGAAGACCATCGGTACCAGCTTCTGGAGAAGTCTCGCTTTGCCGGCATCTGTAATCATCAATGCCATGGTTTTCGTTTCATTCCCGATTGTATGGCTTCTTGAGCGTTTCACAAAGCTTATTTCGTCCAATTCACATCAGATAAGCGTCAGCAGGGAGGATATTTCTGCAATGGTGAGCGTTGCTACAGAGGAAGAGGTCATTGAAAAGGAAGAGAAGAGAATGATTCAGAACCTCCTCAAACTGGATGAAATGACGGCTCATGAGATCATGACACCAAGTACCGTTGTTGAGATGGCTGAAGGACAGATGACAATAAGGGAGTTCTATGATTCAGACCTGACTCATTCCAGAATTCTGGTATACGATGAAGAGAACAGTGATTACGTCATCGGATATGTTCTCAGGCAGACTGTTCTGGAAAAGATGGCTGAAGATAGTTTCAATACAAAGGTCCGCGAAATAAGCCGTCCTGTTCTTTCCTTTGCAGAGGATACACCCCTTGGCGATATCTGGGAGAAATTTCTCGAAAAGAAGGAGCATATATCTGTAATCATCGACGAGTATGGTACATTCAGAGGTATCGTGACGATGGAAGACGTAATTGAATCGATGTTGGGTCAGGAGATTGTCGATGAGACGGATGAAGTCGTAGACATGCAGGAATATGCCAAGGAACAATGGGAAAAGGCACAGAAAGATATATTGAAGGCTGAGTAATGATGACTACTCAGCCTTTTCCTTTTCGATAAACTCAAGGAGCAGGTCTATTGCCTCAGATTCAGGTACATGTCGCATCACAGGCTCCTTTCCTTTGTCTATTGACACCTTGCCGTTTCCTTCTCCGACGTAGCCCCAGTCTGCGTCAGCCATTTCTCCCGGTCCGTTTACGATACATCCCATCACAGCTATCACCATTCCCTTCAGATGAGCTGTCCTGCGTTTTACGTCCTCAAATGTATCCTGCAGATTGTACATTGTCCTTCCACAGCCGGGACATGCTATATACTCAGGTCTGTAGAATCGTCTCCGGGCGGCCTGCATGACCTCATCGACCAGATATGCCGCATAGCCGGTTCCATCTATTGAGATTTCATTTCCGTCTGCGTCAATGTATATACCTTTCAATTCCAGCTCATCAATCTGCCTGTCAAGAAGACGTTTGCCGAAATCACAGGCAAAATCAAACATAAGACGCTCTTTTGAAGGAGCATAATAGGTTGCTGTAGCCTTCCTTCCTTCAAGAGTGATTCCTGTCAAAGAAGAATGGAGCTTATGGTCGTACCGGTCTGCAAGGTAGGCAGCAACAGGAAGCTCATTTTCGGGAGCTTCTGTAAGAGATACCCTGATAGTGTTGCCGATACCTTCTGCCAAGAGTGTGGATATACCCACAATAGATTTGATCCTTCCTGCATCACCATTTCCTGCTTCGGTCACCCCCACAGGAATAGGGAAGATATGACCGCCATCCTCCATCTGTCTATACAACAGACGATAGGCTTCCACCATAACAACTGTGTTACTTGCCTTGAGTGACAGCACTATATTGTAAAAGTCATTGTCAATACACATCTGCAGCCATTCCCAGGCAGCTTCCTTCATCGCTAGTGGGGTATTGCCATAAAGTGTAGTGATCCTTTCTCCAAGAGACCCATGATTGAGACCTATTCTGACGGCCGTACCATGCTCCTTGCATACATCCACGAGTCGTGCGAACTGCTCACAGGCCTTTTCGTGGTCTTTATGGAAATTTCCAGGATTTATCCTTACTTTCTCGACTACTGATGCAGCTGCAATTGCAATCTCGGAAGAAAAGTGCACATCAGCTACAAGAGGAGTGTCGATACCATCCTCTCTGAGCCTTCTCCTTATTTCAGCAAGTGATTCTACCTGTGCGACAGATGGTACAGTCAGCCTTATCAGCTGTGCGCCGGCCTCGTGCACTCTTTTGCATTGTTCAACGGAAGCTTCTATGTCCGATGTATGCGTGTTGCACATCGTCTGAATAACGATAGGATCGTCAGCACTGATGCAGACATTACCTGCTTTTGCTCTATGTATCTTCATAATTACTTCTGTTTTCCGTACACGATTTCCTTTGCTGCATTCTTGATGTCTGCCTTTGTTCTGCCTGAACGTTTGCTGAGATGGAAATGCAGTCCTGCAGTAATGCTGATGTTGGAAGGGAATGCGAACCTGTAATAATACTCGCTGTAAAAATCAGGATCGTACAGGGATGACAGGGAATGTTTGTAGAGTGCTTCAAAATGAATCTCGACAGGATCGAATACAAGACCGAATCCGAAGCCTCCCTTCAGACCATAATCAATCCTTCTGTCGGTCTCGAGAAACGAATTCTCTATGTCCGGGCGCACATATCCGGTCTCTCCCGGGTACCTTTTGATCGAAAGCCTGTAGCCTCCGTAGCATCCTATCTTTGCCATGATCTTGAAGTTGAGCAGGTCGAAGTGTCCCACCATCAGTACCGGAGCCTCAATCACCTCCATCACAGCTTTTTCGGCTCCTTCTACCTTGCCTATGGTCACATGTCCGTCTTTTTCGTTCTTTTCAAACTGGTATCCTTCCTTAGTGTAGAGCAAACCGGCTTCAAGGCCGAAGAAAGGCATATATCCGAACATCTTTCCATATTTGGTGAATGACACACCGAAATTAACCGGAACGAACATCATGTCCTGTTTCTGTGTCGGATTCCACATTACCTGACTCAATCCGACTCCATAATGCACTCCTACCATCGTATAATCGTTGATGGACAGCTTTTTCTTCACAGTCAGGGTGTCAAGATACTCATTGGAGAAGTCTTCGAATGTATCGACCTTCTTCAACTCAAGGTTCTGTGCGAATGCAGACAACCCGCACAGCATGAATATTATCGTAATCGTCTTTCTCATCAATTCTACTTAAACATCTCACTTACATTGATATTCTGCTCAAGTTCAGTCATTTCAGGGATGTCGATAAGGAAGGTTCCGTCTTCGAGCTTGTAGAACCTGACCTTCTCCGGCTGTTTGTGTTCCAGCAGATTTCCGGTATCGACGAGTCCGTTCCTGTTAAGGTCCTCTGTGATCCTTATCGAATATTTTCCAGCCCTGAGATAGGGGAATATAAGTGTCTGGTCACTGTCAATGATATATGTCCTCAATACATTGTCTCTCTTCTCATTAAGAAGGTCCACGATGTACTTGTTCCTTACATCGCTCATTACAAGGGACATGGTGCTGAGCTTGTCGTCGTTAGGAAGGACGACTTTGACCTCTGAACTGTCATTGTAGAATCCGTTGATGTCCTTGAACCTCCTGTGTGGCACCTTCAGGTAATATTCGTATCCCGGAAGCAGTTTTTCCGATGGTCTTACAATGTATTTCCTGAGATTCAGTGAATCCCTTTCGACCTTATATCTGCCGATGCTTTCCTGCTGTTTCGGATTGACCATCCTGAATCCGAGTGAGTCAAACAAAGACTCGACAAGAGGATATTTGAACTCTATGACAAAGCCATACTGTTCAACATTCTCAGGCTTGGCATCTATAGTAAAGACAGCTGTAGTATCCTCTTTCTTGATATCCTTCCTTGAACTCTTTGCAGCAATTCCTTTTTTAGGCTTTGTCAGCTTGATTTCTTCAGTAAAGCTGTTCAGCAAGCCCAATGTGTCGGTCTTCATATACTTGACATTCAGGAAAAGCGTGTCAGGCTGCTCCTTCGGATCGTTTATCCATATTTCAAGACTGTCCTGAACCAGGTTGAACTGGGTTATGACCTTTTCCTGTGGTATTCCCTTGAACCATAGGGAGTCAATCTGTGCATATGGTGCCATGAAAGTTATGTAGGCTGTCCTTTCGCCGATCCTTTCCTTGTTAACTATCATCTGCTTGGTCGGCTTTTCCTTAAATATGTTAAGTTCATATTCAGTCTTCCTCGCAAGGCAGTTCACCGTATCCTTCATATCATACTTCTGAAGTTCAGGTAAAGAATCAGCAACCTGCACTACAGGACGGATCAAGGTATCAATAAAGGCAACCTTCTCTGTCTCAGCCTCATATTTGTTGTTATTATTCTCGTCTATGATAGCATACATCCTGTAGACTGTATCCTGAATGTTTCTCAGGCAGAAGAACCCCCATTCATCTGTCTTGACTGCAGCATCCGGTCTTTTCAAAAAGACAGCAGAGTCTGCATGGTCCTTGTACAGCATCACCTTTGCCCCTTTCAGAGGCTGGAGGGTATTGCAGTCCTGAACGATACCTGTCACCATCATAGAGTCAATCCTGTCACCGGTAGAAAATACCAGAGTATATCCGGGGAACATGTTTCCTTCATTGTTGTCAGCTATCGCATTTGTCACGTCAATGCTGTATGTCTTGTTGGAATCGAGGTCGTTTTCAAAATAAATGACAACGCTCTTGCCCTGGATCTTGTGCTTGGGAGTCTTTTCGAGAGGAGGGGACAGGAAGAGGCTCTGCGGATCCTTTACGACGACATATTCGTCGAACTTCATTTCGATCTTCGTCTTATGGACAGGTACGTTTATCGCCCCTGGTTCCGGATACAGTTTTGCAATGACCGGCGGAATTGTGTCTTTAGGTCCTCCGCTTGGAGGAGTCGTGGTATTCGCGCACGAATGCGAGAACATCACTGATATCAGTACAAGGAGTACTGGCAACGCAGGTATAAGGTATGATATCTTTCTCTTCATCATCTAGTTATTACAGGTCACTTCTGAGAACACTCTGGATTCCCTCAATCTTCTGCAGCTTCCTGATCAGTTTCTCCAGGTCGCTCATATCGTTCACATACAGGTCTATATATCCCTCGAACACTCCATCTTCTGTTCCAAGGCAGAACTTCCTGATATTCACGCTCATTACGAAGGAAATGTATCTGGTAATGTCATTGATGATACCGATTCGGTCCACTCCTTTCAAGGAGAGTCTTACGAGGAACGACAGGTGCTGGCTCTTGGCAATGTCCCATTTCGGTATCACGATCTTGTCACCGAACTTTGATGCCAGGTCATCTGCCTTGTGGCAGGTTCTCTTGTGAACGGTAACGGTACCGTCAGATGCCAGAAATCCGATGACGCTGTCTCCAGGAATCGGATTACAGCATGTAGCGATCACATATTTATGACCAGAAACGTCCCCGTCACCGATTACGAAGTCCTCCTTCTTTTCCTCCTTAGACTTGAACCACGGGAAGTTCCACGATTTCTTCTTTTTCTGCTCATGAACTTTCTTAAGTACTTCAGGAAGTGTGCTGAGCTTGATGACACCGGCTCCAATCCTGAAATAAAGTTCGTCAGGTTTGCTCTCGAATATCTCATAGCCTTCCATGAGCATATTGATGATCTTGTCGCCCATCTTATATCCAAGTGCCTCAAGCTGTTCTGTAAGCATCTTCTTTCCAATCTTGATGCTCTCAAGCTTTTCGCTCTTGAGGTAGTCCGTCACAAGATTCCTGGCCTTTCTTGTCTTCAGGAAATCAAGCCATTCACGCTTAGGATTCTCTGTTTCAGCTGTGATGATTTCCACCTGATCTCCGGTCTTGAGCACATATGAAAGCGGCACAAGCCGGAGGTTAACCTTAGCTGCAATGGCCTTGTTGCCGATTTCTGTATGGATCGAATAGGCAAAATCGAGAGCTGTAGCTCCCTTCTCGATGCTCTTCTGTTCTCCTTTCGGTGTGAAGACCATTATGTCAGTCTGTATGAGGTCATTGTGAATCAGATCAAGGAGTTCCAGGGCATTTACATCAGGATTTACAAGGATGTCCTTTACCTTGCTGATCCATTTATCCATCTCGCTCTCTGCACCGTCGGCGAATCCGTCTTTCTTATAAGCCCAGTGCGCGGCGATACCTTTCTCTGCGATCTCATTCATCCTCTGCGTGCGGATCTGTACCTCCACCCAGATTCCGGTACTGCTCATGAGCGTACAGTGCAATGCCTCATAACCGTTGTTCTTCGGATAGTTGACCCAGTCACGGACCCTGTCAGCCTTGTATCGGTACATTCCGGTGATGATAGAGAATACATGATAGCACTGGTCGCGTTCCGTCTCCTTGGTATTGGTGTCTGCATCAAATATGATTCTGACCGCATACAGGTCATATATCTGATCGAAGGTAATTCCCTTTGTATTCATCTTGTGCCAGATAGAATATGGAGTCTTTACCC
>JAEIGA010018297.1_pt1 | contig 10668 bp, 7 predicted proteins | sample 9270691 | NCBI WGS metagenome assembly JAEIGA01 (sample SAMN17057246, study PRJNA624740) | gut metagenome | biome: biome; isolation source: fecal sample | host: Bos grunniens | place: China: Xizang | collected 2019 | reverse complement strand
CTTGAGCCGGTGAATCTGCTAATCCTTGACGAGCCTACCAACCACCTCGACCTCAAGACAAAGGATATCCTGAAACAGGCACTGCAGGATTTTGACGGTACGCTCATCTGTGTGAGCCACGACCGTGACTTCCTCGACGGGCTTGTGACCAAGGTCTATGAGTTCGGCCATGGCAAGGTGCGTGAACACCTGTGCGGAATATATGAATTCCTCGCCGCAAAGAAGATGGAGGAACTCAGTGAACTGGAGAGAAAGTGATTGCTGCCATGAGACTGCTCCGTACCATCCTCCCTGTTGTTGTGTTGTCGCTGCTGTTTGCATGCAGTGGCGGCTCGGGTGCCAAGAATGAAACTTCTGTCCACGAGGCTCAAGTGCAGGTTTCTGCCGCGCCCTCCCCGTCGGCAGTGCTTGCGGGCAGGCTCGGTGAGTTCTGGAACGGGTACGACTTTGCAAATTCAACGCAGGGCAACCGCGATGCCGGTGAGCAGCTCTTTTCCAACTTCATATATCTTCTTCAATATGCCGACTCGGCAACAGCATCAAATGCCGTTGCGTCATTCTATGGCAAGGCTTCGGCTCATGAGTCATCGCGCAACTGGTGCCATGCAACGGTCGACCACTATCTGGCCAATCCCGATTCCCCTTTCCGCAACGATGCCGTGTATGCGCATTTTCTCACAGCTTTCATTGCTGGCTGCAGCGATGAGGCTCTGTCGGGCCGTGCCCGTTACATGCTCGACATGATATCCCGCAACAGTCCGGGTAGCGTGGCTGCCGATTTCGGTTTCGTCGACCGTAACGGCCGCTCCGGAACGCTCCACTCACTCGATTCCCGCCTCATCCTGCTTGTGTTCAATGACCCGGATTGCGACAAATGTCGGGAGGTAATGCCTTCGCTGCTTGCCGACCCGCTGCTTGGCTTGGAGGGGTTGCTTGTCCTCTCGGTCTACCCCTATGATGATGCTGAACTGTGGCGGGACTCTGCTGTTGATGTGCCGGCCAATTGGCTCGATGTGCATGATGCCGGCTCCGAAATTATTGACGGCCTGCTATACCATCTTCCCGCGTTGCCATCTTTCTATCTGCTCGACAGTGGAAAACGCGTGATATTAAAGGATATTCCATTGTGGCATTTAAGAGAAGTGCTGTCATCTGTTTAGCGTGTTTTCTGCAGTAGTCGCCTCTTCTTTTTTGTATAAAATCAAATATATTTTGTACAATTTCGTGGTATATATATTTTTTTTGCTATTTTGTAAAAAAAATGTTGGAGGTGTGTCTGATAATAGCTAACTTTGTGAGCTTAAATGCTTGAGCTATCGTGAATTGCTCGGCGTGGAGATAAAATTAATATGCGAGATATGTTCAAGGTACGCACTGTACTTATTGTAATACTACTTTTATTCTCCTCCATGGCTTCTTTTTCTCAAATCGGGTATAGGCATGTCCCGAGCGTGCATAAGAGAATAGTTGACTTGGAGGTCCATTTCCGTTGGGACAAACACCAACTGGATATGGGTTATATGGGCAATGACTCCGCTCTGGCGCGTTTTGCCCGTATGATTGACCGTATAGGTATTGAATATATCGATTCTGTTGTTATCGTTTCGCAGTCATCGCCCGAGGGCCCCTATGAATATAATGTGCGCCTTTCAAAGAGACGAGCCGCCACAATGCGCAATTATGTGATGAGTGTGTTCCCCGAACTCGACGGTAAACTTCATGTGCACCCCGACGGAGAGTCGTGGGAACAGCTCCGTTGGTATGTTGAGCGCGATGCCGGTCTCAGCGATGAGGCAAAGCGACAGATTTTTGCCGTGATTGATGCCGATGTGAATATTGCAACCAAGAAGTGGCGTATGAACCGCCTCCCGACATACAAGTACCTTTTGCGTAACTACTATCCGCGCATAAGAAACTCGATGTTCTGTATTCTCTATTACAGCCGCGAGGCGGTGGAGCAGTTTGCCGTGCCTTCCATTGAGTTGCCCGATACCTTGCCGTTCATTGATGCGCAACTTCAAGGACAGTCGTCTGTGAAGAATGAGGTTGTGGAGAAAAAGAAGGTTATGGTGGCGGCGCTGAAGACCAATCTGCTCTACGATGCCGTCACTGCATTGAACTTTGAGGTCGAGGTGCCGTTGGGCCGTCGTTTCTCCATTGCCTTCGAGGACCTTTTCCCATGGTGGCATGGCGGTAACAAATGGGCTTTCCAGGTGTGGCAGATGGGTGTCGAGGGGCGCTATTGGTTCGAGAAGGGTGTACAGCCCAACCTGCTCAGGGGGCACTTTGTCGGTCTGTATCTCATGTCGGCAAAATTCGATTTGCAGTATCTGCGTGAATTCAACTATCAGGGTGAGTATTGGTCTACCGGTCTCACCTATGGCTACTCAATGCCTATTGGCAAGTATTTCAACCTCGAGTTTTCGGCTTCGGCAGGATATGCGTCGATTCCTTACCGTCACTACATCCCGTCACCGGGTTGGGAGGAGCTTGTGCGCGACCCCTATAAGTGGGGCCGCAAGGGTTATTACGGACCTACCAAGATTGAGGTTTCATTGGTGCTTCCTTTGAGATTTGCTTATAAGAAGAGGAAAGGAGGTGCGCATGAGTAAGGTTCTTAAATTCGTCTTTTTGTCTCTTCTCTGCCTTCTCTGTTCATGTGTGCGCCGTCCGCTTGTCGAGGGTCAAGGCCAGGTGAAAGTGCGCGTGGTGCTGAACACCGACAGTATCCACAATATTACCTCCAGCATATACAATGACAAGGTAACGCCCTCATTGGGTACACCGGCAATCTTCCGCGTGATATTCTATGAGCGCAATACGCACGAGGCTCTCTCCCAGGCATTCATTACAAAAGGTGGCATTGAAGATGGCGGCAAGGTCTACTACGAGGGTAAAGTGTTCGTGCCTCCCGGTTCCTATGACATGGTGTGCTACAACTTCGATACTCCATCGACGCTTGTGCGCGGAGAGGACTACAAGAGTACCCTTGAGGCCTTTACGTCCGAGATTGCCGACAATATATATACAAGGTTCAAGAGTCGTGCCGATGCACCCGATCCTTCTCTCTATTACGAGCCCGACCACCTGTTTGTGGCGCGTGAAGAGGGGGTGGATATCCCCGCTGTCTACGACGAGCATCTCATAACCACCGAGGCGCGTACCATCATTGATACCTATTATGTGCAGTTGCGTCTTGTGAACGGGCAGTATGCCTCCAATGCCGTGGCAATGATTACCGACTTTGTGCCTTCCAACCGTTTCGGTATGGACGAGCCCGAGTTCGGTTGCTATGCAGGAACATATTTCGAGATGTACCGCAGTGTCGATTTACGTATGCGAGCACGCGAGAACGATATCCTGTGTGCGGTGTTCAACACCTTCGGCAAGCGCCCCGACCACATTGCTCCCTCTGTGGAGAGTCAGCTCTACATCTCCTTCAATGTGCTCACCCGTGACGGCCAGAGTGTGGAGATGACGCTGGATATGGACTCAATATTCATGACTCCCCAGGCAAGGGAGAACCATTGGTTGCTCATTGACAAGGAACTTGTGTTGCCTGTACCCCAGCCCGGCGGTGGCGGCTTCAAGCCCGGTGTCGAGGGATGGGACGAGGAGATTGGTGAGATAGTAATTGGCAAGTAATAAAAAAATATATTTGTTTAACTTTTTAATAATATTTGTTATGAAAAAAACTTTCTTATTCGCAGCAATTGCAGGCTTGATGTTTGCAAGCTGTACAAACGACGAACAGATGTTCGACGATGCTATGAGAGGTAAGGAGATTCGTTTCGCAGTGGCTCCGCAGACTGCTCAGACCCGTGCCGAGCATGACAAAGCTGAGGCTTTTAACGGCAACCTTAAGATTTGGGCTTGGAAAAAGGGTACAAACACTGCCATCATTCCCGGTGAAGAGTATAATACAGCGGGCGGTTTCACAAACGGCAAAAGCTATTATTATCCTGCTGACGGTAGTGCTGTAGATTTCTTGGCTGTTCCTATGACAACCATCGGTACTGATGCTACAAACAGTTATTTCACTGCACCAGATAGAACAACTGATGGCAAGACAACAATGAATTTCGCTACACCTGCCGGTGTTGACAATCATGTGACCGATGTTATGACAACAGAGGTTATTTCAAAGGACAACGGTACAGTGGTCATGATTCTCCGTCACCTTATGGCTAAGCTGAACATCACCGTGAAGCAGTCGGCGAGAGAGAATGAAACTACAAAATGTCTTGTAACTTTGAACGACCTTCAGATTCAAAATACTAAAACTGCTGGTGCGGTTGCTCTTAACCAGGAGTGGACTGCTGTTAACAATGGCAATGACTGCATGTGGGATAGCACCGATGGCGCTGCAACATGGGATGTAGTCGCTGCAGATCATGATTTGTATGATGGAAGTGGTGCGACTTCGGACTTTGTATCTGCGGCACCTAAGTTTATACTTCCTCAGGAACTTGCTGCCGACGTTCAGAAACTCTATATCAAGTATACTGTACTTACCGAGTACAAAAACGGTCAGCCTGCAGTTACAGAGGAGTTCGAGAAAACAATTGACATGAAGGATTTTGTTGGTGGAATAGAGAAGTGGGCAATGAACAAGAACATTACCTACGTAATCTCCATCAATCCTCTCGAGGTTAGCAATATGATTACCTTCGAGTTCAATGTTGAGGAGTGGGGTGTGCAGGAAAGCAATCCAAACAATTTTGACAGACTGAATCCGTAATCATTCAAGGCTATGGAGGATTGATACCCTCCATAGTCACAAACGGGGATTGCCGGCTCTTTTTATGTCGCTCTCCCCATAAAAAATAAGCGGCTTGTAGCCATTGAATATGAAAACACTTTCCAAATGCCTTGTGACACTTCTTTTGCTTTTTCTCGCCTTTGCATGTACCGAGGAAGAGAAAGCGGAGGCGCCTGCAGTTGAGCTCTCCTTCAGCCCGGCAATAAATGCGAGTACGCGTGCCGTTGAAGGGGTGTATCCTGCGGACAAGCCTTTCACGGTGTGGGCTTTTACTCTGCCCGAGGGCAAGTATTGGAATGTCAATGCTGCCTTGGCCGCGCCATTGGCCGAGGACCGTTGCGTAGAGTTCAATGGCAGGAACTGGGTGCCTGTGCCGGCACTTGAGTGGCCCCAGGAAAACAGCCTTACATGTTTTGCGGTTGCACCGCGGGGCATCGCATCGGGTTTCTCGTTGAGGGACGGTGTTACGATAGAGAATTTCGATGCCACATCGGGCATACATCCCATGTTCGCCGGCCCAATTGCCGATTGCGCTGCCTACAACACACAAGGGCGCATTGTGCTGCCTTTCGTGCATGCGTTGTCAAAGGTGGAGTTCTGTGTGCGTTCGGTGTCGGACAGCACCATAATAGTAAAAAGCCTCACTCTCGGCAACGTGAAATACAAGGGCAGTTTTGCATCGCTGCCAATCCCACACTGGGAGTTGGACAACGAGTGCATGTGCGTGGAGTTCTGTAGCGAGCCTGTAGTGGCCGGACGTGTGGCCAAGAGTGTGGGTGCCAAAATGCTGATGGGGCAGAGAATGGACTGCAAGGTGGTGCTTCTTGTAGATGTTATAGACAAGGAGGGTAACACTGTGGTGCAGGAGCGCAGGATAGAGGTTCCCGGGTTTGAGGACTTGTGGAGCGCCGGCAAATATGTCAAGTATGTGTTGAACCTTACGGCATCGTCGGCCTACACCGACAGCGAAGTGCTCAAGAGATTCGATATCAAATGATGGCCTTTGTGCCACAGAAATAAATGAATGATTATGAAAACTGACCGCTATATGACACTGTCACGCTGCACTGGACTATTGCTTATGTGCCTTCTCTGTGCTTTGCCGCTGCTATCGTCGTGCGACGGCGAGAATGGCGAGGTGCCGCAGAACGATGTGCCTTTAGGCTTTGAGTTCGGGGCTGCTGATGTTACAAGGGCAACGGGCGATGTGATGGATTACGCGGGTACGGAGTTCGGCGTTTTTGCCTCGCTCTACAGCCCCGACTGCGAGACAGCCCTCGGCCGTGGCAGCATGTTCATGGACAATGTTAGGGTGCTGTTCGACGGTAATGTGTGCACAACAGAGAAGTCATACTACTGGATGAGGGGAGATTCGCACTTTGCTGCCTATTCACCTTATGTGAGTGACCCTGCGGTTGCAGCGCTGGAGGTGACGGTGCCGCAGGAACCATATGGCGGCTATTCGTACAGCGGCACGCTGGACGGGCGCACCGACCACATGTTTTCGGATGAACGCATTGGAGGTTACGAGGATTTCCCCGGCGGGCGCGTGCCTCTTCTGTTCCGCCATGCGACAACCAAACTGGGCTTTACGGTAAGGCTCTCTACAGTGCAGGATGGTTCCACCACCTGGAGCGTTGATGTAGTGTCGATAAGGCTCGACAATGTAAGATGCAAGGGTGATGTACAGTTTACACATGGCGGCGAGACGGGATATACCGATGTCGTTGCTGCAGGCGCGGCCAACAATTGGTTCAGCAATGACGATGAGGTATGGAACACCAAGGAGTTCCCTGCAGGTGCTGTGTATGACAGCGGGTATCTCTCCGGCATTGAGGTGAACAATGCTTCGTTACATCTTGCCGATACCGATGAAAGGGAGATTGACGATGCGCTCTATGTGATGCCGCAGTTGCTGTACCGCGATGGCGAGAGCGAGTTCGTGCAGACACTGACAATGGAATACAGGCTCAGCACAACTACAGCCGGAACAACAAAGATTACGACGCACACGGTTACTGTTCCCGTGCATGCAGCCGGCATTGCCAAGTGGGGCATAAACAAAAATATAAAGTACAGGCTTGTGATTGAGCCGGGCGGCACGGTTGAGCTGGTGGCCGAGGTGCAGCCTTGGGAACTCGTGGAGTTTACCAATGAATTCAGCAGCACTGTTGCCGTTGACCGCAATGACCGCATAGCATGGACCAACGGTACATATGAGATAATTGACGATGACAAGGTGGTGCTTTTGGGCGACATTTCGCAACCCGCCGAGTTCAAGTTCAAGATATCCAGTCCGCTTGGCGGTACATGGTTTGCAATCTTCCGCACGAAGAACGGCGACCCGGGTGCATTTGAGTTGCGCGATGCTGATGGCAACCTCAAGAACAACGGTGCTGTGGGCGAGGAGGTGACGCTGCGCGTGCATGCAACAAAGGACAACCTTACCTCGGTGAGTAACGAGGCCGAGCTGATGTTTGTGGTTCAGGCAAACGGTATGATACTTCCTGTGGATATCCTTACTGCCTTGAGCGGTAACAGGAATTATGTAATAGTACAGAATATCAATAAATAGTGTCTATGACAAGGAGTTATATATACATATTGGCTTCAATGCTTCTTCTGTGCATGGGAATCTTCTCTTCGTGTGTGGAGGGTGACCCCGTACAGTCGGGCGATGATATGACTGTGAAACTGACATTGCAGTTGGGGCGCACCACAAAGAGCGGTACAAGGGCTACGGATACGGGTGTTGACGAACTTAACGAGAATGTCATAAAGAGTGTCGACCTCTTTCTCTACAAGTCGGGAGGCGTTGAGGCCGGCGAGCAGCCTTTGTATGTGGAAAAGGCTATACAGGTAAACAACTACGACCCTGCCACACACACCGCAGAACTGACCGTGGCATTGCCAATAAGCAATTTCAAGGCTCTTTTCCCTAAGGATACCGATACTGCTTGCGATGCTTATGTGATTGCTAACCGTCCTGTGGCCGCAAACGGCGACAACATGTTGCCTGCCGATGATATGAGCGTGGCTTCGCTCAAGGAGAACACTGTGCTCTATGCCGACGGGTTCAGTAAAATAGAGGTTGACAATGCCGACGGTGCGTACAGCCCTGCCGTTCAGGAGAGTTTCGTGATGGAGGGATGGGCTTCCATTTCCCGCAGCGACTTGTCGCTGTCGGGTACAGTGAAGGTGGAGCGTGTGGCATCGAAGATTAGCCTTGTGATAAAAGGTGTGGCCGACGAGGTTACCGATGAGTATGGTGTGGCATGGCGCTCCGACAAGTCGAGCATACGCCTGTCGCTGAGACGAGGAAGCTGCCGCACTAAATTGGGAACTACACCTACAGAATACATATACAAGGCCGATAGTGACAGGGATATATTCAACCTTAATGCGGTGAGCATCGATAATGAGACCGGCGACGGGGGGCTGACGACACGCGTACCGTTCTATACCTACCCTACAAATTGGGAGAATGACGAGAACTCGCGTACGCACTTCATGCTTGTGGTGGAGTGGACCAGGAAGGATAACCCTGCCGAGAGAATGATTACCTATTACGAGGCCAATGTGAATGCTGCCGGTACATACACTAAACGTAACACCTATTACAGGATATATCAGGAGATTATGGTGCTTGGCAGCCCCGAGGAGGAGTCGCCTCTGGTGTTGTTGCCAAGCAGTTATGTGATTCTCGACTGGGGAATGATTAGGGATCTTACCAATGTGGAGACCGAGACTGAAGCCGACCTCAACAATCTGAGGTATCTTGTGGTGGACGAGACAGACTTTACCCTGCACAATCGTGAGAACTGCGAGATACCGCTCTTCAGCAGCCACCCGGTGAAAATATCCGATATTGTTGTCAAATGGAATGATACAAGCGGGACCGCTGCCCAGGTGAAGACCATTGCGAGTGTGGCAACGCCTTCGTACACAGTTGATGCAAACGGTGATATAATATATGAGGTGAGCAGTAGCAGCGACTCCAAGAACAGGTTGGGTGCAAGGCCTTTGAGGTTGAGGGTGCACAATGCGGAGAGCAGTGACGGCGAGGACCACAGTTATATATATGTGGAGCATGCCTTGCTCAATGACATGAGTGCCGATGCCGATTACACGCAGTACACCATAACGTTCAATGTGCACCATGACGGCGATACCCGTTATAACGACGACATCAAGGTGGTGCAGAATCCCATGATTCTTGTTGTGGATGAGCTGAACTCGAATTATGCGGACAGCCCCAACAACTATAACAGCAATAAGGGATATGTATATGTCAACGACGGTGGAACAATGTTCGGTTCGGCCAACGGTATCTCCTCCAATGCCGGCAACAAGAATCCTAACCGATATATTATCTCTGTAACGTCCCTTGTTACGGACGAATACATCATAGGTGACCCGCGTACAGTCGATGTAGACAACCTTACATGGAACAATAATAATGCAAGACTTGCAACAAACAAGCCTACCATGAAGTACAGTGGCGACACCAACAATCGCAGTCTGAAATACTATCACCCTACCGAGGATGGCAGCAGGACGGAGAGAATGATTTCGCCGCGTTTTATGATTGCGTCGTCCTATGGTGTGACATCCAATGTGTCAAAAGAAAATGCGGAGCGCAGATGCGCCACTTACCAGGAGGACGGATATCCGGCCGGGCGATGGCGAGTGCCCACACAGGCCGAGGTGGAGTATCTTGTAGGTCTTTCGGCCAAAGGAGTGATACCCATCCTGTTCGGTTATGTTAGTACTAGCAGCAGTTATGGACAGGATGTCAGCTACTGGAGTGCCAGCAATGCCGTTGTGGTCAATTCCAAGGAAGGAACAGTGGGGCTTCCCACGGGAAGTGTAACGAGCGCTTCGGTGCGCTGTGTTTACGACGTGTGGTACTGGCAGGACAAGTGTAACCGTAGTACATATACCTTGGGAGACAAGGCCGGTGGACTGTAAATGATTCTTTGATTATGAGACGTATTCTATACATTATATATTCGCTGTTTGTCCTTGTGCTCATTGCAGGTTGCAATGAAAGGGATTTTGAATGGCCTGCTGCTGAGGATGGCAAGGTGGCCCTGCGTGTAGGGCTTTGCCTGCCGGGTGCGGAGGCGGTTGCCACACGCTCCTTTGCCGAGCCGGTGCTGGAGTTCGACGACCTTTACCTTGCGGTGTTCGTTGAGGAGGGTGGCGTGTACTATCTTGAAGAGTTCGTGCGTGCCGACAATACCGCGCCACAGTGGAACGGCGAGACCGGATGCTGGGAGTTCGGCGTGTCGCTGTCGAAGACGACAGATGAAAGGCGCATACACCTGATAGGAAACTATCCCGGTTTGACAATGGGATTCGGCGAGGAGGGGCAGCTCATAGGGCGCCTCGTAACTGATGGTGCCGACCACGATACCTATTGGGCATGTGTGAATGTACCTATGATTGACGAGCAGACACAAGGGGAACTGGTGCGTGTGCCCATGCTCAGAAACTATGCGAGGATTGAACTTGTGATAAACGATGCTGTAAAGGAGAACTTTGAGTTTACCGGCTATGCCCTGTACAATGTTCCCACAAAGGGAACGGTAGCTCCTTATAACCCTTCAATGGGCTCTTTTGCCAATTTTGTCGGTGGCGAGGACGGGAACTATTCGTGCCGTACATACGACGATATTTACAAGGGACAGGGATACGAAGGCAACGAGCCATATGATGACGGTACGCTGTTGAGTACCGAATTTAAGTGGATTGTTCCCGCACAGGATGGAACGATACCGGTATCATACATATATGAGAGAAGCAACCGAAAGGCTGCTGTGCCCACGAGCATGATTTTGAGGGGACGTTTCAAGGGTGGCGACGAGACTTACTACAAGCTCGATTTCGTATATCATGACAGT
>JAEIGA010018296.1_pt1 | contig 10668 bp, 11 predicted proteins | sample 9270691 | NCBI WGS metagenome assembly JAEIGA01 (sample SAMN17057246, study PRJNA624740) | gut metagenome | biome: biome; isolation source: fecal sample | host: Bos grunniens | place: China: Xizang | collected 2019 | reverse complement strand
GGAATGGTAAACGACAATAACTTTTTCTCAACCTGTGGTGTGGGCTTTGATGCATTAGTAGCAGTACAATTCAACGAAGGTAAAAGCCGAGGACTAAAAATGTACGTACAAAATACTTTACAGAGCCTATTCAACTACAAACCAGAAACGTATCGCATCATGGGGGATGGTATAGATGTGACCACCGAAGCGTTTCTAATTACGTTTGCGAATGCTGGTCAATGGGGATATGATGCGAATATTGCGCCCAAAGCCAGCGTACAAGACGGACTAATGGACATTGCTATTGTAAATAAGTTTCCGTTGAGTGCAGCTCCAAAATTAGCATTGAGTCTATTCACGCACAACATAGATGAAAACTCATATATGAACACCATCCGCACAAAAGAAGTGACCTTAGTGCGTGAAAAAGCAGGGCCTATGCATATTGATGGCGATCCAGTAGAAATGCCAGCAGAGTTACATCTCAAGATGATACCCGATGGATTGAAAGTTCTTGTCAAAAAACGTTTCTAACATGACAATAAAAATAATTAATAAGAGCAATAACCCACTGCCACGCTATGAAAGCGAACAGGCAGCGGGAATGGATATTCGTTGTAATATGTCAGCAGCAATAACTTTACAACCATTGGAGCGCAAACTTTTTCCAACGGGTCTATACGTAGAGTTACCTATTGGCTATGAGGCACAGATTCGTCCTCGCAGTGGTTTGGCATTGAAGCGCGGACTGACCGTGTTAAACACTCCTGGTACCATTGATGCAGACTACCGCGGTGAGATAGGTGTGATACTTATCAACCTAAGCAATGAGGCTCAAACAATTGAGCCAGGCGAGCGTATATGCCAGATGGTGATTGCTCGACACGAACAACCCAAACTAATAGAGGTGGAAGTGTTGGGCGAGACTGAGCGTGGTGCTGGCGGTTTCGGACATAGCGGAGTGAAATAAATAGAGAAGAATTGAGAAACTGGAAATACATATTACTGATAGTATGGGTATTGCTGGGCGAAGCAATACAAGGAGAACTGCATGCTAAAACGATGGGAAAAGATACACTCAGTGCAGAAGTGCAGCAGCAGTTTCTATATTATTTCTATGTAGCTCAACATCTAATACAAAAAGAAGAAATTGAGCAGGCATGGGAATTAATGCAGTTTTGCTACGAACTTAATCCAAATGATGCCACAGTAAACAACTACATGGGCATTTTTTTGAAAACATTTGGACAGGATAAGGAAGCTATCAAATATTTACAACGAGCCTTCATTTTGCAACCTAAAGAATACTGGTATCATTACTCTCTAGAGTTGCTACAAAGCGGAAAAAAGCGAGCTGTAAAATTGGCAATCAACAATCTGGAAGATGTGGCAGCCGTTGACAAAAAAAACGAAGAACTACATACCCTATTGCAAAAAGCTTATATCCATGTAAAGGATTACAAACGTGCACTGCTCTTACAAGACAAATTAGACTCTATCACAGGCTATAACGCGATGAGCGCAATGCAACGTTATCGATTGAATGCTATAATGAAAAACAACAGTCAAGCGATATACGAAGTGGAACGCTTTTTAGAAGAGGAGCCTGATAATGTGCAATTTCAAGTATTTCGTCTGCAATTATATGAACAAACTGGTCAGCCCTCAAAGAAAATGATAGAAGTTTATTCTGCATTGCTGCAATTTGATCCACGAAATTGGATGTTGATGAATAACTTAGCATGGCATTTATGCATCTCTGGCGGCGATTTAGAGCGAGCAGAATATCTTTCTCGTCAGACCATCATGGCAGAGCCGAGTAACCCTACTTTCTTAGATACTTATGCATGGATCTTGTACAATAAAGGAGAGTATCACACTGCGTTTGAGTATATACGTATTGCATTGGAAAAAGCTACACAGGAAGCGAAAAAAGAGATAACAGAGCACTACAATGCTATTTTAAAGAAATTAGAATTATGAAACGCCTGATTCCCATATTGGTATTATGTGGATTGTTGAGTTCATGTGCAATCAAACGTCAAGCCGATCCTCGACGATATCAGAACATGACTCAAAAAGCAAATGCCACACTGCAATATGACCAGCGTGAATACTCAATGAGTTGTAGTATTCAGATATGGCGCAACTAGATGGTCATGCTATCGTTGCAACCTATTTTGGGCATTGAGATGTTTCGAATAGAAGCCTTACAAGATAGCATATGGATAATAGATAAAATGAATCGCCGCTACACCACCTTGGCATATGAATGGGCTAGCCAGACTATACATCCCGCTCCTTCGTACAAGATGATACAAGAATTCGTCACATCACCTCAAATATCTCAGGAAAAAGCAACGAACCAACGGTTTTTCGAGATAGGAGGGCACAAGATAGGCATCAAATGTGCGTTTTGGCAACGCGAATACAATACTTTAGCGACTCTTAAACGATTGGATTTAAAGAAGTACAAACGAGTTTCACTGCGTGAGATAATACCTTTATGAAAAATTTTTTGATACTAAATATCATTTTATCAGTTGCACTAACATTGCCTGCGCAAAGCGTGAAGGAGTTGCAAAAGCAACAGCGCGAATTGCAACAACAACTGGAAGAAACCAGCAAAATGCTCAAGCAAACCAAGAAAAACGAAACTGCAACTGTTAACAAACTGAACCTGCTGAACAACGATATTCAGACACGCAAGAAGTTGATTCGTAATATCCAAGGTGAAATCAATGGTCTCAATGGAGAAATGGGACAATTGAGGAACAAACGTTCACAGTTGCAAAAAGAGCTAGAGACCCACAAAGCGGACTATGCGCGTCTAGTTCGCGAAACACATTATGCCGAAATTCAGCAATCTCCATGATTCTTCTTACTCTCGGCAGACAACTTCCAACAAGTGGTTCGACGCATACGCTATATGCAAGAGTTCGCAACATACCGCAAGGAGCAAGTGCGAAAAATAGAAAATATCCAAACAGAGATTGATATTCAAAACAACCTATTAGAACAACGCAAAAACGATCGTTCAGCAGCACTAAGGAGCCAAAAGCGCGAGCAAGACAAGTTAACTGCTGATGAAAAGAAACAAAAAAATATGCTACAATCTCTGAAGAAGAAAGAAAAGAATCTGCTTGCAAAACAAAAAGAACAGCAAAAGAAAGCAGATGCGCTTAATAAGAAAATAGAAGAGATGATTGCCAAGCAGGTACGTACAACAACAACCTTGACCAAAGAGCAACAACTCATTGCAGGAGGCTTTGAAGCTAACCAAGGAAGAATGCCTTGGCCAGTGGAGAAAGGGTATATCAGCGGACATTTCGGCAAGCACAAACACCCAGTGCATGAGCACGTTACTGTGGACAACAAGGGAATTTACTTGCAAACAGTTAGCGGCGCAAGTGCGCGTGCAATCTATGAGGGCGAAGTAACATGGTGCGCACAGATGAATGGAAATTATGCAGTGATTATACAACATGGTAACTACCGCAGTGTGTATTCTCCACTCCAATCAATCAAAGTAAAACAAGGCGACAAAGTGACTGCAAAACAGGCAATTGGCACCATCTACACCGATAGTAGCGAAGACAATAAGACAGAATTGTATTTCCAATTATACAAAGATCGATCCATACTCAACCCTAGTTTATGGTTAGCACAATAAAAATTAAACATTAATAATTAGACATATGAAGACTTTGAAGATATTAACTCTGCTGTGCATAGTACTCCTAGCAAGCAGTTGCAAACAAAACGATTGGCTCGATTGGAAAACCCAAAACGAGTTGTGGTTACTGAAAAATGCAGAAAAGAATGATGTTCGCACCACTCCTACTGGACTGCAGTACAAGTGTATCTTTGCGGGACATGACAAATCCGCTCGTCCTGATGATGTTAAACTAGTCACTATCAAATATAGCGGCAAGCTCATCAACGGATATGAGTTTGACGCAAACGAATCATATACTGGTTATGTAAGCGATTTTGTAGCAGGTTTCAGCGAGGGTTTGAAAAAGATGCACGAGTTTGGAATTTATGAGTTTTATATCCCATACAATTTAGGATATGGTGCAGAAGGAGCAGGTGCAGAGGGAACAACCAACCATATTCCTCCCTACTCCACACTAATATTCTATGTAGAACTTAAAGCGGTCAATTGATGAGAAAATGGTTATTCATAGTGCCTTATTGTCTGATATTGAGTGCCTGCGAAATGGTTAATTACCGTTCGTCGGTGCCCAATGTGCCTGTGAATTACACCCTTTATATAACCAGCGAGCACCCTCATTTTATTGTTGAAAATGGCTTTCAGACTCTCACCATCAAGTCTTCAAAGTACGAACGAGAATCCGTAGGTTATGCTGGATTACTCATTTGGACGGCAATGGACGGTCATTACCATGCAGCTGATTTGTGTTGTCCCAACTGTCTCAAACGCACTAAACCCGTAGAAGTAGACGGACTTTTTGCTATTTGCCCGCTCTGCGATGAACATTACGACTTGAGTTATGGATACGCCTTCCCTACCCAAGGGCAAACTAAAGAGTCGCTAAAGAAATACCAAGCCCTGATACATAATAATGCAACAGGACAAGTATTGCGCATAACCAACTAAAAACCAACCGACATGCTCTCTATCTACAATGCTTCAGCTGGCAGCGGCAAGACCTTCACACTCACGCGAGAGTATCTTAAAATGTTGCTCAACGACCAACGGCCAAAGGATGAACAACGCCTACCTCATAGCCGAATATTAGCAGTGACCTTTACAAAAAAAGCAACTGCTGAAATGAAGGAGCGTATTTTGAAGGAGCTATACATTTTATCCACAACTCCAGAAAAATCGGAACATGCAGAAGAAATAATCAAAGCTTCAAGTAATCAACTGACCCTAGAAAAACTAAAAACACAGGCACTTATACTGCTTACCGGTATACTACAAGATTACTCGCGTTTTTCCATATCCACCATTGACGGATTCTTCCAACAAGTCATACGCACCTTTGCCCGAGAATTAGGATTATCTGCCACCTACGACCTTTCCCTGGACGGAGAAGAAATGATACAAGAAGCTGTAGATGAGATATTTAAGCGTATCCGAGAGAATCAAGACGAAGACAAGGAACTCGTTAAATGGGTAATTGATTTCATTCAAAACAATATCAACGAAGATAGCAAGTGGAATCCCAACAAAACCATTAAACAATTTTCCAAGCAACTACTTCAGGAACAAGTCATACGCCGCATGGACGACCTGCAAAAAGTGTTTGAAAACAAAAACTTCATGCGACAATATCGCTCACAATTACAGAAAATCTGCGAAGATACAGAGCGGCATGTAAAAATACTACTTCAACAAGCAACTTCTATTTTAGCCACAGAAGAAGGATGGAACAAGGATATTGGACCAGCGTTTCAAAAATCACCAGAAATTTGGCTAAAAGGACAACAGGGCAAAACCTTCTTTAATGTCGTTGAAAATCCCACAAAGATTATCAACAAGTCCAAAACATCTAAAGCTCAGCAGGATATTCTGCTGAATCTCTACACCATACAATTAGAGCCGATTTTCCAGCAGCTACTGCACATCTGCACAGGCTCCAGTGGAAAAGACTACATCACTGCCAAGGAGATTATACCACATCTATATAGTTTGGGAATACTACAAGATGTATCCAAACAGATTGAAGCAACCAACCGCAATATAGGTCGTTTGCCTATTTCTGAGATCAATCAATTGTTATACAAAATCATCGAAGATCAGGACGCTCCATTTATATACGAACGCATCGGGCAGTACTTCCACCATTATATGATCGATGAGTTTCAGGATACTAGTGCACTGCAATGGGATAACTTCCTGCCTCTCATTCAAGAAAACGAAAGTTACAATCGCGACAATCTCATCGTAGGCGATGTCAAGCAGAGTATCTATCGATTCCGCAACTCAGATTGGAGCCTACTTAAAAATATCCCTAACCATTTCGCCAAGAGCAATATAGTAAAGATGCAAAAGAACTGGCGAACGGCACACGTCATTATCGAAGAAAACGAAAAACTCATGGAGACATTTAGCAAGCATATTGCTAATAAACTCAACACACAGTTTAATCAAGATACTGCGGGAGATGACATCGCATATATTTTTGAGAAAGCCTCCATGCATCAAGAAGCAGCGAAAGATACGAAGGGATATTTCCATATGCAGTTTTTCGAAGGTAATAACGCAGAAGAACAAACACTCCACAACCTACACCTTCAGCTACAAGCCATACAAGCAGAAGGCATTGATCTAAAGAGAGTTACGCTACTAGTCCGATTCAGCAATCAAGCTGCATTATTGGCTAAGTATCTCATAGAACAGGGCTACAACGTACAGTCGTCCGAAGGTCTTCAGATTGGAGCACACCCGTTTGTACAAATTCTCGTATGCCTGCTCAAACAGCAAGGGGATGCTTTAGAATCAATCGACGAAGCATATATCCAAGAGCACTATGGCTTACTTACAGAAGAGCAGAAACAAGAAATCTATCTGGCCCAACAGCTGCCACTATACGAGCAAGTTCAAAAGTTAATTAATATACTACAACTCGCTCAACAACAACAGGTTGCGCCATACATAACATCGTTCCTAGACGTCATTTATCAATTCTGCAAAAATCGTGTAGCTGACCGTCAGTCTTTTATTGACTATTGGGAACGCAAAGGGAGAACCAAAACAATACCATGCTCGCAAGCCACGGATTCTATTCGCATAATGACAATACATAGTAGCAAGGGGCTAGAGTTTGATATTGTTTTTATCCCTTTCTTCACTTGGGAACTGACCAAAACACGAGAAAACGATATTATTTGGTGCGAACCGCAGACTACTCCATTCAATCAACTGCCATTAGTGGCTGTACATCCTGCTAAGACATTGCTCCTATCACATTTTAAGAATGAATACATACAGGAACAGATTGCGCAAACTATTGATAACCTTAATCTTACGTATGTAGCTATCACACGTCCAAAATATCGTCTGTATATCTACGGACAAATTAATCGGAAAACAACCAACAGCGTTGGGGCAGAAGTATTTTCACTTTACAAGCAACAACTCAACGACCAACTTATATATCGCATTCCAGATGTGGACACTCCTGCGCCACTTCCGCCGCTCAATGAAAATACAAGTACTACATTACCTGCCACTTACGTACAAGAACCCATCCTTTCACGACTTGCGTTGCGCAGCCGAACTGAAGATGATTTTGCTGCAGACACACCATTGGCTACAGTAGACTTAGGTATTCTGATGCACCTTTGGCTCTCGTATATCAACACATGGCAAGATGCAGACCCAATCCTTCTACGTCTAATCCGAAAAGGACAAGTCACAGAGCAACAAGCTTTGGAATTGCGCACACAGTTGAGGGCACTCCAATCGCTCGTTGAACGTGAAAACCACTCTGATTGGTTCTCAAATCAATATCAAGTTCTCACCGAGCAAGATATCCTAACGAATTCTGGAAACATTCAACGTCCTGATCGTGTGATGATTAGCGGCCAACATGCCATTGTCATTGACTACAAGTTTGGATACGAACAACCTCCTTGCCACCAAGAGCAAATACGCAATTATATGTTGCTACTTCGCCAAATGGGCTACACCACAGAAGGACATATCATCTATGTTGCACTCAATAAAATCCACACTATACAATGATTACAAACGAGCAAGTAATATCCATAGGAAAGATAACCCGCACACATGGTAAACGCGGTGAGGTACAATGCCTTACATCCAACGAATACTGGGAAAATGCCGATGCCAATTTCCTTATTCTATGCATTGATAACATCCTTGTCCCATTTCGTGTTCTTGATTGGCGCGGTAAAGGGAGCGACTCTCTCATATTCCAAATCGATCGTATTACTGACGAACACATGGCGCAACAACTCGTTGGCTGTCAAGCATATATGCTCGCATCAGACCTCAGCGAAGAAGATGAGATGCTGCCTACATGGCAGAGTCTCACTGGTTTTCGAGTGATAGATACGGATCAAGGTGAACTGGGTACCATCATCCATGTGGACGAAACTACTATCAACACCCTCATTACCCTTGAGAACGACCAACTTATCCCAATCCACGAAGATTTTATCATCGATATCGACCAAACAAAAAAACAGCTAACTATCTGCTTACCCTTTATATTTAGCAGAAATAACCAGTAAGATATTAGCGATATATTAGTGATATATTAGTGATATATTAGTGATTAATTAGTGATTCAGTAACCTTTGCGATACTATTATGATAAATAATATGCAAAAAACCACCATACAAGAGATGAACCGCCTCACCCCAGAGGCATTCCAAGAGGCCAAGAAAGTGCCACTCATTGTCGTGCTTGACAATGTTCGTAGCCAACATAATATCGGAGCCGTATTCCGTACCGCAGATGCTTTTTGTCTGCAAGGTGTATGGCTATGTGGTATCTGCTGCTGCCCACCTAACAACGAGATTCACAAAACTGCACTCGGCGCAGAACTCACGGTAGACTGGCGCTATTTCGAACAAACTATGGATGCCGTACGTGCCCTACAAGCAGATGGTTACACTGTCTATGCAATAGAGCAAGCACATGGAGCTACTCTACTCCACAACTTGCAACTCCCTCAAAATCAAAAGACTGCTATTATCATGGGGCATGAAGTTTTTGGCGTACAACAAGAGGTAGTAAACGCTGCTGACGGATGTATAGAGATTCCGCAGTATGGCACCAAACACTCTCTCAACGTCAGCGTCACCGCAGGAATAGTGATGTACGAAATATCCAACATGCTGAGATAAACAACCAAATAACACAATTGTAAATAAATTGTAAATTGTCCAATTGTAAATTAACATTATTAGCTCCAGCCCGCGACTTAGAAGTGGGTAAAGCTGCCATTCAGGCGGGTGCAGATGCTGTATATATCGGTGCACCAGAGTTCGGGGCGCGCCTAGCGGCTGGCAACTCAATAGAGGACATCAAACAGCTCGTTGTATATGCCCATCGCTTTGGTGTTCAGGTACTTGTTACGCTCAATACCCTCCTTCACGACGACGAATATCCTCGCGCGTGCGCGCTCGCACACGAATTATATAAGGTAGGAGTAGATGCTCTAATCATTCAGGATCTCAATCTACTCAACTATGATCTCCCTCCTATTCGCCTGCATGCATCTACGCAATGCGACAATCGTACTCCTGAGCAAGTACTTCATCTTCAGCAACTTGGATTCCGCCGTGTAGTTCTCGCACGAGAACTTTCACTCCAAGAGATAAAAGACATCAACAACGCACTCTTAATTCATAATTCTAAATCCAAAATTGAATTAGAGGCCTTCGTCCACGGTGCACTTTGCGTGAGTTATAGCGGACGCTGTTATCTCTCCGAGGTACTAATGAACCGCAGTGCCAACCGAGGTTGTTGTGCACAGCTTTGCCGCCAAAGATACGACCTATTGGATAAAGATGGTAATGAGATATTGGATAACTATGGGCAACCTATCCACCAACGTTATCTCCTCTCGCTCCAGGATATGGATCGCAGCATGCATCTAGCAGAAATGATTGAAGCTGGAGTGACCACATTCAAAATAGAAGGGCGCCTCAAAGACCGAGATTATGTCACCAATATAGTAGCATACTATCGTCAACTGCTTGATCAACTGATAGATAGCATTCCAAACTTAACACACGCATCTACCCATTCTATCTATCAATATAGCTTCACACCTAACCCAGAAAAGACTTTCCACCGCGGTCAAACCGACTATTTCCTACATAGTCGTAACCCGAAGATGGCCAACTGGGATACTCCTAAATCCACAGGCGAAAAGATCGGCAAAGTCATTGCTACCAAACATAATGCAATCCACGTACAACTACAACCAGGCATTACTTTGCATAACGGCGACGGCATCTGCTACGGAGATAAAGGTTTCGCAATCAACCGTATAGAAGGCGAATGGATATATCCAAATCAAATGCCTGATATTCTGCATGGAACGATATTGTACCGCAATTTAGACACAGAATTCTTACACACGTTACAAGCCAAACGACAAATACCAGTGAATATCCGTTTCGAAGCTACTACGAACGGTTATCGCCTTATGATAGGAGAAAACGTTGCCGATTTTCTAGCAGAGCATCAACCTGCCAACAATACAAAGCGAGCCTTACAGACTATCATTCAGCAACTTAGCAAACTTGGAGATACAGATTTCGTAGCGAATAATATTTTGGTTTTTGCTCACGAGCAAGAATGTTCCGACACGTTCCCATATTTCATACCAACTAGCCAAATCAATCAATGGAGAAGACAATTAGCTCAAATATAATCACCCCTTCCACGCCATTAATGACGTGTAAGTATTGTTTACTCAACGAGTTAGGGCACTGTAGGAAAATCAATCCTATGGCAAATGAGCCACGCTATCTCCGTTTGCAAAACGGAACCATTCTCTCTCTAGAATTCGACTGTAAAAACTGCGAAATGCGCATCTCTAAACTCTAAACACTAAACTCTCAACACTAACCACAACAATATGGCAGCACATCAAGTAAACGTTTATTTCTGGCTCATGGACATCATTGCTTCAGGGCGTCTAACACGCGAAGACATCAACCGCAGATGG
>JAEIGA010018295.1_pt1 | contig 10669 bp, 3 predicted proteins | sample 9270691 | NCBI WGS metagenome assembly JAEIGA01 (sample SAMN17057246, study PRJNA624740) | gut metagenome | biome: biome; isolation source: fecal sample | host: Bos grunniens | place: China: Xizang | collected 2019 | reverse complement strand
TATCCGGAAACTACAACTTATACTCTGGCAGTTCCTGAGGGGGAGACAGAGGCTCAGCTTTCTATCGTTATTCCGCAGACTCAGGACGGATCTTTCAAGCAGGCAAACATTATGGCTGCCAAGACCTCGAAGGCAGATGCAATGTTTGCATTCAAGAACTTGACTCATATATTCAAGTTTACTTTGAGTGAGGATTCAAAATATAAAGGTTTCCAGTTCATGTCTAACCTATCGTCTAAATACTTGTCATCAGGTATTTCTTCTGTGATTTTCAATGCAGATGCCGAGAATCCAGTAACAGTAGGTGAACCTGCAGAGGGACAAATCGGAGCGACATCATATACTGCAAGCTCTGTAGTGCAGGTGGGAAATCTTGAACCAGGTGGAACATACTACGTAGGATTCTATCCAAATGTAGATATGTCTTACGGATTTGGCTTCAAGGCAACAAAGCAGGGTGGAACTACAGGCTGGTCTGAAGGTGCTCTTACCACGACCGCTATCACTACTAATAGATCGGAAATAACCAATATCCCTGATTTGGATAAGTTTATCCGAACAGATTGGTTCTTCAAGGCAGACGGAACAGGCAACGGTTCTGATTGGGAACATGCAGGTGGCGTGGATCTTCTTGTAAAACTTCTTGGAAGTGAATTGGCGGAAGGTGTGGAATACAATAAAAATACCAATGGCTGGCGACTTTATGGTGCAAGTCTTCATCTTGCGGCAGGAGTATATGAACTTCCTGAAACTATAAATTTCCTTCTTAGTGTTAACAACAGGACTGAGATATACGGTGGATATCCAACAGATCTCACAGGCACATCGCTTGAGAATAGGGACCCTTCTGTTAATGAAACAATCATAACAAAAAATGGAGGTTCTCGCTTATTTGCTGGAAATGGATCTATCCTTTACAATTGGACTTGGGACGGTATTACCTTTACATTTAATGAGGGTACAACTACCACTGATAGAGGTGGCGCATTCTATTTCAATGCTTCTACTAAAGGAACAGTGAAATTCACATCATGTCTATTCAAGGATATTACTACTTCGCATTCAACAGGTGGTGGGGCTATTGATATCAATTCTGGCAGTCAGCCATTTGACCTTACATTTACCGATTGCGACTTTATAAACAATCATGCATCAGCAGGACATGGTGGAGCAGTAATAATAGAGTCCGGAAGCAATGCGATTACAAAGTTCATCAGATGTGACTTTGAAAATAACTCTGTAACAGGTTCTTCAAAATGTGGTGGCGCAATATATAACAAGGCATCAACACTAACCATTGATAAATGTTCCTTTGTTAACAATTCAGCACCGAATGGAAGCAATGCCGACGGTAGTGCGATTTATAGCATAGACAGTTCTGATGCAAACGAGTATACGGGCTCTACGGCTAATCTCTACGTATATAACAGTCACTTTAAAGGAAACCTGGCAAAACGTCAAGGAACAATCAGAGTTAATGGTGTGGGTTACCTTGCCATTGTAAACTCAACTTTCAATTCAAACACAAGCAATAACAGCGACTGCGATATTTTCCTTAGGTCAGATCAGAAAGTTGCTAAAGCAGTAAAGGCCTATATCGTAAGTTGCACTCTAAGCGACGGAAGGTTGTATAGCCAGAGTTGTAATGCGTGGTGTTATAATTCAGTCTTTGAGGGATATTACGCGAATGGTACTAACCCTGCAACAAAATTCACCAATAGTATCTTTAGCGTAAAGCAAGGTTCAAAAGATACTTTGCAACCAGGCTTATATACCACAGAGAATACTTTGTCTGAGCAAACTGTTGATTATGCAGGTCTCTTTGAATCTTATAACAATGGCATTACTCCAGTAAAGGGCATAGCTTTGACTGCTGGTATGACTTCTACGGAACTGGCAGCTTTAGGTGAAACTATCAAGACTGCAATGCCTCTCTTCGAGACCAAGTATCTCACAGTTGACCAGAAGGGTAACTCCCGTGAAGGAAAGACCGTTATGGGTGCATATGTAGGACAATAATTTATATTGATTTATCGCAGATAACATGAAACTTTTCCTGAAAACAATATTCATGACTCTTCTGGCCGCATCATGCGGTCAGAAGATTGTTGTGGAGAACCATGAAGGTTACTCTCTTCTGACTCAGAACGGCGGTCCAGCCCTTGGCTATGCCTCCGGAGCAGACAGCCTTGTCATTTATGCCGACGGTCATGCCTTCAAGGACCTCAACAGAAACGGCAGCCTTGATGTATATGAGGATTGGAGAAAAACTCCGGCCGAGCGTGTTGAGGATCTGGTGAAGCAGATGCCTGTGGAATACCTCAGCGGCATGCTTACCAACGGTCACACAGTCAATGTGCCGGGCTATGCTTCCATGAGCGTCAGCGGTATCCTCTATGGCGGCAAGCCTTTTCAGGAAAGTGGAGCCCAGTCATGGGCAGTTTGTGATAAGCTTATAAAAGCGATAAATGACTTCGATACACGCCAGATTCTGATGGCGCATTCGGAGTCACCTGTCACCAGCGCACGCTGGAACAACGAGGTCCAGAAGCTGTGCGAGGCTGCCCCTTTCGGCATTCCGAGCTGTAACAGCAGCGACCCTCGTAATGAAATCAAAGCAACGGATGAATATAATGCCGGTTCCGGTGGAGTCTGCTCTCAGTGGCCGACTCCTCTGGGACTTGCGGCGACATTCGACCCTGCCGTAGTGGCAGATTTTGCAAATACAGTGAAGAAAGAGTACCGTGCCATCGGTTTCGGTACTGCTCTTTCACCTCAGGCCGACCTTGCTACGGATCCGCGCTGGAGAAGAAATCCCGGCACTTTCGGAGAGGATCCGCAGCTGGTTGCAGATCTGAGCAAGGCATATATCGATGCGTTCCAGACAACCGATGATAAGAGTCTTCAGATCCATGAAGGCTGGGGATACCAGAGTCTCAACTGTATGGTGAAGCACTGGCCTGCAGGAGGAGCAGGAGAGGGTGGACGTGATGCTCATCTCTCCATTGGAAAATATGCCGTTTTCCCAGGCAACAATCTCAAGCTTGGAATGGATACATTCAAGGCGGGAGCATTCAACCTGGATGGCCCGACCGGATGTGCTGCAGCTGTGATGCCGTACTACACTGTCTCTTGGGACCAGGACCCGAGCGGTGAAAATGTAGGAAACAGTTACAACAAGTTCATCATCGATTCCCTGCTTCGCAAGCAATATAGCTTTGAGGGAATCGTATGTACTGACTGGGGGATTGTTCCGGATTATAACATGGACCCTCTTACCACAGGCGGAAAATGCTATGGCGTTGAGGATCAGACAGTAGGAGAAAGAATATTCAAGATTATGGAAGCCGGCGTGGACCAGATGGGTGGATCAGTCAATGCAGATCAGATTATGCAGGCTTACAGGATCTGGGTGAAAAAATATGGCGAGCAGGGCGCCAGAGAACGTTGGGAAGCCTCTGCAAAGCGAATTCTTATAGGATTTTTCCGCATCGGACTATTTGAGAATCCGTATGTGGATCCTGAAAATGCCGACAAGGTGCTCAATGACCCTGAACTTCATGCAAGGGGAGAATCTGCACAAAGCAAGTCGGTTGTGATGGTCAAGAATGCAGGTGGTGTCCTGCCTCTTGACAAGAAAATGAAGGTGTATGTGCCCCTTAGAAATATTCCTGGCGTGTATAGTATGACCGGACGTCAGAAGAAGGCTCCTTATGTGGGCTATTCTGTCGACACTGCTGAGGTAGCGAAGAGATATACGATTGTCGATACTCCTCAGGAGGCGGATTTTGCAATTGTTGCCATCACTGAGCCGGAAGGAGGAATAGGATATTCAAAGGCCGATGTCAAGGCCGGAGGAAACGGTTATCTGCCGATCAGCCTTCAATATTCTCCATATACGGCGACATATGCGAGACAGACAAGTATAGCAGGCGGTGATCCTGCAGAAAAATTCACCAACAGAAGCTATAAGGGTAAATCAATAGCTGTGGAGAATCAGACTGACCTCAGTCTTGCCAGAGAAACAAAAGCTGCGATGGGCGACAAGCCTGTTGTAGTACTTCTTTCTACAACACGCCCTGTGGTTATGGAGTTTGAACCTTGGGCAGATGCAATCCTTGTGGCATTTGGTGTGCGCAGTGCTGCATATTTGGACATTATTACAGGCTTAAAAGAACCTTATGGTCTACTTCCTATGCAGTTCCCGATTGATATGAAGACAGTTGAAGAGCAGTTTGAGGACACCCCGCACGATATGACTCCGTACCTGGATGCCTGCGGCAACCGATATGATTTTGCTTTCGGTATGAATTGGTCTGGCGTAATCAACGATGACAGAGTCAAAAAATATAAGAAATGATGAAATTGAAGAATAATTGGAAATTACTTCTGGCACTATCTCTCTTCATCGGCGCTTGCGCTACTGAGGAATTGGAACCACCATATGAGCAACCGTCTCAGGAGCAGGAATGTAATGCCTATATTCTTGCTTATGCTCCGAGCACAAAGGCTGCTGTAAGCGACGATTATACTAAACTTTCGTGGACTAAGGATGATACTTTGTCTGTCTATACTAATAAAGGACGCTTTGTCGACTTTGCCTACGACTGCAGCGAGGGAGAGGGTATCGTACGTTTCAAGGGTTCTTTGGAGGATGGTGAGAAAACCGAAGGGTATGCTGTTTTCCCATCAGGAAACCATGCTGTAAGCGATGGTGAACTTTATGTGTCTTTGCCTGAAGAATATATGTATAATGCGGGTGAGGCAAGACCTGTGATGAAGGCAGACATCGATTCAGAAACCGAGATACTGACATTTACCCATCTGGGTGGAGTGATGGCATTTGATGTCAAGGGAGTACCGGCAGGAGCATCTTCTTTCAGTTTCAAGACAGATAAAAAGGTGACAGGACTTTTTCATGTCCAGGATGATAAGATAACATTAGCTGACCAGGAACATGAAAGTACTGTGATTTTCAATTTTACTCCGCTGTCAATGGTGGAGGATATGAAGTTTTTTGTTCCTGTACCGACAGGAGACTATTCCGGTTTTACCATATCCGTGAATGCGGGTGAAGAAACCGTTGCGACAAAGACTGCGACCAGTACAAATTCAATCGAGAGGAGCAGTCTTAAGAAATTTACTTTTGCAGCTTCGGATATTGTTTATGTGACAGTGAACGGCTCAGGTAATAAGTCGGGTGACTCGTGGTCAAATTCCAAAACCCTGTCCGCAGCCCTCGCAGCAGCACGGGACGGACAGGTCATCAGAGTGGCTGGCGGAATCTATACACCTGATACAGTTATGGAAGGATCGACGGACCAGGCAGCGGAACGCAAGACCTTCCTTGTGAACAAGAATGTCACAATCCAGGGAAGTTATAAGGCAGGCACTTCTGTTGTCGATACCTTGATGACTCCGACTGTGATTTCTGGTGAGTTATCAAATGGCAAGAATGCATATCATGCCATGGTTGTGGCTTCTGCGTCAGAGGGAAATGTCACACTTAAAGGCTTGACATTCACCGGAGGAACTCCGATGCTTGTAAATACATCCGCCCTTGTGGAAACTGCCCCGACCACCACAACAAAAGACGGATTTGGTATCATGGACTACCGTGGAGGCGGATTGTACCTCGCTTCTGCAACTCAGATCTCTTCATGTCTGTTCCGTGACAACATATCACAGTTTCATACAAATACAAGCGGTACTATGGGTATAGCTATGTATGTGGCGTCTAAAGTAGATGTTACAGTGGAGAACACTACTTTCAGGAACAATAAGGGAGGCTCTTGTGGCGGAGCGGTATATTCGCACGGTAATTCTACGTTTAAGAACTCCCTTTTCCAGAGTAACAGTTCATCTCACAGCGGTGCCATGCATAATGGTGGAACAACCAATATTGATGGGTGTGTCTTCATGGAAAATTCTGCCACTTCGGGCTTTGCAGGTGCATTAAGGCATCAGGGTAGCCGCGCTATAGTTACCAACTCATCTTTCATTCGCAACACTTCAACCAATCACGGAGGCGCTGTTCAGAACAATCGTAATCAGATGACTATCACAAACTGTACGTTTGAAAGTAATACATCTGCTGCAGATGGCGGTGCCATTGCTAACTGGGGTGGGGGAACAATGACCGTGACTTCAAGTTCGTTTATTGCCAACTCTGCTGTTAACGGTGGTTCTATAACAAATATGGTAAATGCCGGCAGCGATTCGCCTTCGTCACTGACCCTGAGCAAGTGTACATTTGTCGGAAATGAGCAGAGCGGAGATAATGATGCAACGGCAGGTGGAGCTGTCGTGAATCATGGATCGAATGCGACAATTTCCGGATGTTCGTTCAGCAGGTTCAGCGCTGACCAAGGTGGTGCTGTCGCAAATAAGCCATATAAGACGCTTGCAGCGGAAATCAAACTCGACAAGGGATGTGAGTTTGCTGATAATAAGGCTCGTCTTGGTGGAGCGTTTGCAAATATTGATGCAATTGCTGAAGTGGCTAATTCCGATTTTGACAGGAATGCCGCATCCGGACATGCAGGTGCGATATATAATGAATTTGAATCCGCTCCTGCCGTAATGACAATCAAGGCCTCATCCTTTAACGGAAATACCTCAGAAGGGAATGGTGGTGCGATCATGAACTGGTATGCAGATAAAGACTCGGAACTTGATGCTCCGAAGATATCGATTTCCAATTCGACCTTCGACGGCAATAAGGTGGTTTCCAAGAACGCTTATACAAGTCAGGGAGGTGCTGTCGCAAACCAGTGCGGTATTCTGACCGTTGCCGGCTCTCAGTTCAAGGATAATTCTGCGGCCCATGCAGGTGCGATCTACAGTTATGACTGCTCGGCAAATACATCAACTAAAATCAGCAACAAGGTTGCCTATACATATGTGTATAACACCTTGTTTGATTCCAATAAAGTAGATATCACTGCCAATACCTCTGCCCAAGGATCGGATATCCGCTCCCATGGAACCAGCAAGAACGTGGTAGTAAATTCTACATTCAGGGGAGGAAACGCTCCGACAGGCTCTGTCCGTCTTCGTACCGGAGCAACCTGCTATCTGGTCAGCTGTACCTTCACAGAGAACGTTTCTGGTCCGTATAACCAGTCTTCTGTGATGAAGGTCTATAATACTGTATCATTCGCAAATACAAAGGTAAAATATAATTATTACGCGAATCAGAACGATGGTACTGACCATATACAGTCGTCGCTCATTGGTTCCATGTCTATAAGCGGTGGCCGCCAGACTGAGGCAAACTCCCTGTATGATGCTCAGGGAAAGTATACCGATTATTCTCTGAACTCGACTATTTTCGGAACATTTAAGGATGGTGTCTATCCTGTGATCTCGGAGCCTGCCACTTCAAAGGGAATGACCAATGAGGAACTGTCTGCTCTTGCAAATGAAATCAAGGCACAGATGCCTGACTTGGAGACCAAGTATTTCATCTGGGATCAGAAGGGAAGTCCGCGTGCTGAAAATGAGAAGGTCATGGGTGCTTACATCGGTGATGTGTACCTTGATCCTAACCGTTTCGGCTATCTGAACAATACTGAACTTATTGAGGAAAACAATCTGCGCGGGCTGATTACCGATCAGAATGGCAGGCCGATAAAAGGTGTAGCTGTCTCTGACGGATATGATGTGGTGACTACTGATGCCAACGGAGTTTATCAGTTTGCTGCTCACCAGGATGCAAGGATATTGAGTGTGTCTGTGCCGGCCGAGTATGAGATACCTTACAAGGACAATAGACCGGATTTCTGGGTGCATATAGACCCTACTGAGTATGAGATACGCACAGATTTTACTTTCAACAAGCGTGCATCTTCGGCTGACAACTTTACGATTTTCTCTCTTGCAGATACTCATGTCAAGACAGCTGCGCATTATAAGCGTTTCTCAACCGAGACAATGGCGGATCTTGAGAACTTGGTAAATTATGGCAATTACAACGAGAATTCTTTTGCTGTAATACTCGGAGATATCGTCTTCGACAGCTATGAGCAGGTGGAAAATGTAAAGACGAGTCTTGTGAATTCCCCGGTTCCTGTCTTCCCTTGTTTCGGAAATCACGACTGCTCGTCATCCGTTGGTGAGAGCGAACTTGATTTGATCAGCAAATATCAGCAGCATTTCGGTCCGGTGGATTATTCCTTCAATATCGGCAAGGCTCATGTCGTATTCATGAAAGATATGATTTACGAGGGCAAGAGTCCATACGGCACTGAAGGTCATAATTACGCACAGGGTATATTGGATCACCAGCTGGAATGGTTGAAAAAGGATCTCGCTGCAGTTGAGGATAAGGAGAATAAGCTCATCATCATGTGTGTGCATATCCCTCTAAGGGGCACGGGCAATGGTTCCAGAAATTATAGGGCCGTTGTCAATGAGATGCTCAAGTTTAAAGAGGCACACGTCTTTTCAGGACACCATCATGGAGTCTATAATCATATACCTACATCAGACGTGACTGTCGGGGGAAAGAACTTCTATGATCACAATCAGGTGGCAGCCGCAGGATCATGGTGGAAGAGTCACCTCAATCCGGACGGAAGTCCGAACGGATATATGGTGTACAACATCAATGGCAATACGGTAGCCGATTATAAATTTAAGGGGACTAATCAGAATGCAGGATACCAGATGAGAGTTTATGACGGAGGAGTTACATACTCTGCTCCGTATCCTTGGTGGAATTACAGCAACTGGACTCAATCGTTTATGTGGAGTTCCCTTGGAATGGACCTTACCGGCAAGTTCGTAGTGCATGTCTTCAATGCAGATACCCGCGACTGGGTGGTCAATTTCGTCCAGAATGGTGTCTCGACACCTATGACCAGGACCACATCGGCATGGTATGATGTCGCATCTTATGCATTTGCAGCATACTATACTAACTGGACGTCAGGAGGAAAAGAAAGATATAGTTCGAAAGTTGAAAATACCAACTTCTGGTATATCGATGCTCCTTCAGGCAAGCCTGCTCAAGAAAAGAACTGGTATATAGAGGCTATTCATACTGTAAACGGCAAGAGTGTCAGATATACAGCTTCTGAGCTTCATGATAAATTTACTGGATTCCCTTATTAAAAAACGAAAAGAGAAAAGATAATGAATAAAGAATATATGTCACCGGATATTGAGATGGTAACGCTTTCTTTGGATTCGGCCATTCTTTCTGCAAGTGTTAAGGATCCGGAGCTTGAAGATTTTAATGTAAGTGATGGTGAATGGTAAAAGATTGAATATGAGTAGAAAAATAGTTATTTATATGCTGCTTGGTCTTCTGTTTTTCAGCGAGGCTGCAGCTCAGGAGTTCAAGGTGGGAACATATAATATCTTTACTTCTGATTCCAGAGTGAAAGCTATCAATGCTAACCCGCAAGTGTCGCCTCAGAGGTACTGGTGCAATAGTGCACCCGCTGTGGCGTCGATGATTTCCTCACTCGATTGCGACGTTCTCGGCCTCCAGGAAGTGTGTGACAGCATCTGGGGAGTAAAAGGGGATAATGACATCAGGAAGCTAGTTGCAGAGCAAGGCAAGGTGGACTATGACTGGGTGCTTTATCCCAACTCAAAGTCAGGAAAGATCCAGTATGATGTGGCCCTGGCGTATAAGAAGGCCAAGTTCGAGCTTTTGAAAAGCGGAATCTTCTATCTTGGTGGTGTCCGTGATTCAGCAATCCTTGCCCCAAATGCTCCAAAAGGAACTCAGCGACCTTGTGTTTGGGCTCATCTCAAGCACAAGGATTCTGCCAAGGACTTTTATTTTTTGAGTGTTCATTTCCTCGTGCCCCAGAAAGGTAAGAATGGTAATTCCAATATTGAGGGAAACAAGTACAATATGCAGAGGCTGCGTGAGATCACTATGGATATGATTCCGGCTGACACTCCTTCAATTCTTGTGGGAGATTTCAATGCAGATCATAATGCCAAGCATTGGGGCTCGATAGGCAACGCAAGGTGGTATGACCTGTTCCAGCATTTTCTTGCAGCCGGTACGCTTCCGGATGACATCAAGGATTGGGGCACTCAGAATACCAAGGATGAGGCTTCACTTACCAAATGGAAACCTGATCATATAGGTCTGCATATGTTCAGGCCGTTGGATATCAATGTTGACAAGCGTAAGTTCCCGACAGCTGACGGCACTTTGCATTATCCGTCCGACCATCTTCCTGTAACTGCCCGTGTGGCATTCATTCCAGAGGTGGACCAGAGCATATATAGCACTCCCGCTCCGGCAAATCTGAAGACTATCAGGATAGTGTCTTCAAACATCCGGTTTATGAACAATAATGGGGATCTTGAAAACGGTTGGGACCGTAGGAAGACAGCGATTACTTCCATGATGAAGGATTTGAAACCGGCAGTGATCGGTTTCCAGGAGTGCAGCAAGTATCAGAGGGATTATATTCTCGGACATTGTCCTGATTATGAATATGTTGATTTTCTGATCCGTAGAAACGAGAAGAATCTGAAATCATATGCTGCGTTTACGGACCCGGTGATGTGGGACAGGAATGTGCTTGAACTTCTTGAATGGGATGCGTTCTATCTGTCTGAAACCCCTGACACATGTTCTATGTCCTGGGATTCTGCAGAGCCTCGTACTGCTCTTTGGTGTCGTTTCAAACATAAG
>JAEIGA010018294.1_pt1 | contig 10669 bp, 5 predicted proteins | sample 9270691 | NCBI WGS metagenome assembly JAEIGA01 (sample SAMN17057246, study PRJNA624740) | gut metagenome | biome: biome; isolation source: fecal sample | host: Bos grunniens | place: China: Xizang | collected 2019 | reverse complement strand
TACACATATGCAGAAAATACGAATAGTTTCTGTAATTAAAACATTCTATCAGACTTCCTTAGCCACAAATGCATAGATTATATTTTCTCGCACTCATACTTCTTCTTGGGTTGCCTTCAAAAGCAGGTATTTACATGTCTCTCTCCGATGCCATACGTTTGGCGCAGGAATATTCGTTAGAAGCTAAGATGGCTAGATTCTCATTCTTAGGTAGTTATTGGTCGTATAAATCATACCGTGCCGAACTGCTACCTTCAGCATCGCTGTCGGGTGCTCTGCTAAACTATGACCGATCCGTCACTAGTGTGCGTAACTATGATGATGGACGAATCAATTATGTGGAGAATAACTCCCTTAGTAATTCGCTCACACTATCTGTCAGACAAAACATTGTTGCTACAGGTGGTACTGTGTCGTTACAGTCTTATTTATACCGTCTGGACCAATTCAACTACGATTTGCACACATATAACACGCAACCCTTGCGTCTTGTCTACGAACAGCCTCTGCGCTCATTTAACTCCTTGAAATGGCGTGGCAAGTCTGAACCTGTTGCTTATGAACGCGCAAAACGTCAGTACCTTGAAACCATGCAGAATATAGCAGTGATGGTAACAAACTATTACTTCTCTGTTCTATCGGCTCAATCCGATTACAAGCAGTCGTTGGCTACAGCAGAGGAACGTGGACGGCTGTATGAGCAAACCAAAAAGCGATTCGCACTTGGCACCGTACCTAAAAGCGAACTGCTACAATTGGAACTTTCGGCTATTAATGCAAGTATGGCTGTTAAACGCAACCGACTCTCATTGGATGATGCACGCTTCAGATTATTCACATATCTACAAGCTGTACAGTGGAACGATATCGAACTGATAGCTCCAGAAAATGTGCCAGACATGATTCTGAACGAGGATGAGGTGATACAAAGGGCGATGATTGCATCCGCTCATTCAATGTCGCAAAATCTCTCACTGATAGAGTCACAGCGAAATCTAGCTCAAGCCAAGTCACAGCGTGGCATTCAACTGTCCTTCCACAGTGAACTTGGATTATATAATACTGCTGACAATTTTGGTGATGCCTATAGTCGTCTGCAAGACAATGAAGTGGTGGGACTTAGCGTGTCATTGCCAATCTTTGACTGGGGAGTCAGCAAAGGGCGTGTTCGCATCGCCAAGGCTAATCTTGAGGTGGTGAAGACGCAGATAGAACAGAACAACATTGAGTATCAGCAGACGATAAAACAACTGGTAATGCAATTTAACCTACAGTACGAACAGTGTCGTGATGCTGCGCGTGCTGAAGAAATCGCAAACGAGCGTTATGCGCTCACAGTTCAGCGCTTTGAAACAGGAAGTATCAGTGTGACCGAATTGAACACGGCACAGCAGGAGAAGGAGTCGGCGCGTGCACAGTACATCAGCCAACTACGAACATATTGGAGTAACTACTACAACATACAACGCCATACGCTTTGGGATTACGTGAATAATCATGAAATAACAACCGATTTTGATAAATTAACAAAATGAGACATTTTTCTGCCATAGTGGCAACTTTTATACTATTTACTGCTTGCGACAAATCCAATAAAATTAAAGAGGATGACCGTATCAAGCGTGGGCAGGTAGAACTGACCGAGAACTACGTAGACACCATGACGCTATGCTTAACGGACTTCCAACGCGAGGTTGTATGTAATGGTCATTTGCACGCTAAAATGAAAACACAATTGGTTCCGCGTCACACAGATGCTATCACATCTATCAACGTGCGCGAAGGGGAATGGGTAGAGAAAGGTACACTGCTGGCTGTAACAGATGAAATGCAATATACCCGTGAGGTAGAGCGTGCAGAACGTGATGTAGAGAAAACACGTGTGGATCTGGCAGACAAACTGATTACAATGGGTTATAATGTGGATACTGACTTGACACCACAGGATGATATTCCTGATGATATTCTTCGCCGTGCAGAGATAATATCAGGGCACTATGCAGCACGTTACCAATTACAGACTGCATGTCAGAATCTGCATGATTGCCAGTTGAGAGCTCCTGCTACAGGGCGCATAGCGGATATCACAGCGCAACTACACCAACGTGCTGATAAATTCTGCTATATAATAGATGATACGGAGTTTGATGTGAAATTCAGTGTACTGGAAGCCGAGTTGGCCATGATACATAAAGGTCAGCGCGTGAAGGTCAGTCCATTTATAGACGATAGTCTGGTAGTAGTCGGACGTATTGTGAGTATCAACCCATCTGTAAACGAAAATGGAATGATAAAAGTGACAGCTAGAGTTAACGGCAGAGCAGGACTGTTAGATGGTATGAATGTGCGCGTGGTAGTGGAACGCAATGTCCCTCGCATGTTCGTGGTTCCGAAGGATGCCGTGGTGGAGCGTGACGGCTACAACGTGGTCTTCCTCTACGACGGGGGCTATGCCCGCTGGACCTACGTGGACATCCTGCACAGCAACATCGGAAGCCATGCCATCACGGGCTGCGCCCGCAAGGAGACCGAACTGCACGAGGGCGACATCGTCATCACCAGCGGAAACATGAACCTGGCCGATGACACGAAGGTGGAACTGAAACATAAAAGTTAGTTTAGAGGCACCGACACAAAGGCTTCTTCTTGTTTTCAAGACACTTCGTTATTAAAAAAGTATTAAGTTTATTATTGGCGCATCAAAACAACGAACTCGATTTAACTTCCCTAAATTATGCTTAAAAAGCTTATACTACGTCCCATTGCCGTAAGCATGTTTGTATTGGCATTGGCAATCATTGGCGTTTTGTCTTCACGTCAGTTGCCCGTATCGCTAATGCCAGACATTGACATACCGCAGATAACTGTCCACGCATCATATCCTGGAGCATCTGTGCGTCAAGTGGAAAATAAGGTGACTGGACCATTACGAGGCCAACTTGCACAAGTGCCAGGACTGAAATCTCTAGATAGTGAAAGTCGCATGGACGCCTCTACAATAAAACTGACCTTCGAACCTGGGAGCGACATGGATCTTTTGTTTATTGAAGTGGGTGAAAAGATAGACCGAACCATGTCGTGGCTACCTAAAGAAATAGAACGACCTAAGGTTGTGAAGGCTAGTGCCATGGATATCCCTGCCTTCTTTTTGGACATTTCGCTGAAAGATAGCACAGCAGGTAAGGAGCGTTTTGTGCAACTATCACAATTTGCACAGAGTGTAGTTCGTAAACGCATAGAGCAATTACCACAGACAGCAATGGTTGACGTGAGCGGTACAGAAGGTGCTGAGATTGTGTTAATACCACGCCCTGAACGCATGGATGCTCTTGGAATCACTCCTCAGCATATAGAGCGATCCATTAAAGCGCATGACATCACACTGACATCGCTAAGCATAGTGGATGGCATATACCGATATAACATACACTTCGATGCCACATTGCTGACTGACGATGATATTCGGGATATTGTTCTCACTCACGACAACCGTCTATTGCGTTTAGGGGACATATGTGAGGTGAAGTTCCGTTCTTCTAATAGTACTGGCGGTCTGATACGTCATAACGGACGCCGTGCTGTGACAATGGCTGTTGTTAAACAACCACAAGCAAAAATGGAGGAGCTGCAAGCAAGCATTGATACACTCGTCGTTGACTTAAGCATGGAGTTTCCAGACATTGCTTTTGATCTTACCCGTGACCAAACGCAACTCTTGACATATTCCATGGACAACCTGAAAGAAAACTTCGTCCTGGGAGCATTATTGGCATGTCTTGTGCTATTCGTGTTTATGCGCAGTGTAAGGTTGCCGTTACTTATAATCATTAGCATACCATTGTCACTTATACTGACTCTGCTGTCATTTTACATTATAAATATATCGCTCAATGTTATCAGCTTGTCTGGTCTAATATTGGGCGTAGGCATGATTGTGGATAATTCCATTATTGTGATAGATAACATACGTCAACGTTTGCAATGCGAAGAATTAGATACTGCTGTGGTAAAGGGGGCCAAGGAGGTATTCGTGCCAATGTTGTCATCGGTACTAACCACCTGCTCGGTGTTCATTCCGTTGATATTTCTTAATGGAACAGCAGGTGAACTGTTTTACGACCAAGCCATTGCGGTCACAATAGCCCTATTTTCGTCTTTGCTAGTAGCTGTCATTGTGATACCTGTATACTTTAGGCTCTTCTTCAAGAAAGCGGTGATAAGTGAACACAAGGGTACTGATGTATTTGTGTCGCTCTATTCCGTTATGCTAAAGTTCACCTTCCGGCACGCAAGGATGATGATTTCCGTTTTCCTCATTGCTGTGATTAGTTCGGTATTTCTGTTTATGGCATTACGTAAAGAGCAATTACCCGACATGCCACATGAGGACACAATGATGACCATCGATTGGAACTTAGGTATCTCAGAACAGGAGAATGACCGACGTGTCCTAGAACTGCTTGCTACTTTGGACAGTACCTTGCAGACCAGTACAGCCATGGTGGGCGCACAGACATTCCTGCTTTCACATACAAAGGATATTACGGCCACAGAGGCTGTTGTGTATATGAAGTTTAGTGATGAGAAAGAACGCTTGAAGGCTGAACAACACTTAACGAAGACATTGGCAGAACAATACCCACGTGCGCAAGTGAAATATGAAACTGTGGGAAGCCTTTTGGACGTAATATTTCGTTCGGATGAAAGCCGTCTAACCATCCAATTACAGAACAACAGCGGTGGCAGACCATCTGTGAAACAAGCACGGTGCTTCATTGACTCGTTACACCAAGCGTTCCCGCTCCTTACGGTCCAACCTGTAGTTGCAGACAAGACCATTGAATACAAGGGGCGTCTTGAGCGTATGGCTGTGTATGGTGTTACTTACGATAATCTGCTTCAATCGCTACGCGAAAAGGTAGGACAGCGTCGTGTATTCAGTATCAGCGACGGTTCTGCTATGGTACCAGTAGTAATCAATGATGAGATACCCGACAAAAGTGTTGTGCTGGCTTCTACGATAACTGTCGGTGGTACATCCATTCCACTGCATCTCCTTGTAAAAACAGGCGAAGGCGAGGATTTCAAGCGATTGAACTCTGGACAGTCTGGTGAATATTATCCTATTCACCTGGATTGCGACGACAAAACAGCACATGAGGTTATGAACTGGGTACAAGAGTTTATGGCTCGTGATAAGATACAAGAAGAGCCTTTGGGGTTACAAGCCTCGTTTACCGGCGACTATTTTAGTAGCCGTCAATTGGTGAGTGAACTGCTTATTGTCCTCTCTGTGGCATTAGCATTGCTGTACTTCATTTTGGGTGCACAGTTTGAAAGTCTGATACAGCCATTCATTATCCTAAGCGAGATGGTGTTGGATGTCGCATTGGTTTTCCTTGTTTTGTGGTTAATGAACGAATCTCTAAATATTATGTCCATGATAGGAATAGTGGTTATGGCTGGTATTGTCATCAACGACTCAATCCTAAAGGTGGATACCATTAATCGTCTGCGTCGCAGTGGTATGTCTACGCTAACGGCTATCATTAAAGCAGGTCATAAACGTCTGCGTCCTATCGTAATGACATCACTGACTACTATTTTGGCTATTCTGCCATTGCTCTCTCGTGCTGACATGGGCAGTGCCTTGCAATATCCGCTTTCACTCACCTTGGTTGTGGGCATGATCATTGGCACTATGGTAAGCTTATTTTTTGTACCACTGGTATATTATATAATTTACAAAAAGTGATATTGCCTGATGCGAATAAGTAACTTCTCAGTCCTCCTCACTGCCTGTATTCTGCTTATTATAGGCATTGCTCTCACACCATTAATCGATGTGGGGGCAAAGCCTCGTCCACGACAAGGACATGAACTATGGATAACCTATAGTTGGAACGGTGCGTCAGCAAAGGTAATAGAGCAAAACGTGACAGCACCAATAGAGGGCATGATGGTGTCCGTACGCGGTGTGGAAAATGTGGAATCGGAATCCCGGTTCGGAAATGGATGGGTAAAAGTCACTTTAAAACCTGATGTAAAGGTCTTTGCAGTAAGATTCGAAATAGCTTCGTTGTTGAGGCAATTACGAAACAAATTGCCAGATGGTCTCAGTACTCCTACATTGTCGGGAGGTAACATTGTTAACAATACACGAAAACAGAATGACGAGACTGTTCATCTTCTATCCTACACCATTAGCAGCAAATTAAATTCCGCGCAGTTGCAGGACTATGTGCAGAAAAATGTACAACCTACTCTGCAGCAAAATGAACATGTCAAATGGGTAACCGTGTCGGGAGGTGTGGGACGTTACCTGGAAGTATCATATGACCCCTTGCTATTGCAAGCGTGTGGTCTCAACTCGTCTGATATTGACAATGGACTTAAGTCTTTTATCGGACGTAACGAGATTGTTGGCGACGTAATACATGATAGTGCGCGTGTCACGTTAAGGTTGGCCACTGAGAATTTCAAACGTCCTTTGGAACAGATGCCCATTAAGAGCAAAGATGGACATATTACCTATATGGGGAACTTAGCTCAATATGAGTACCGCAACTATGAACCTTCTTCCTATTATCGCATAAACGGTAATGAGACAGTGAGCTTGAATATCTACGTAAATGCCAATGCTAATCTCATCAAATTAGCCCAAAAATTGCGTGAACAGATAAATAAGATGCAGCCCAAACTGCAACATGAGGTGAAGTTAGAACTCCAACATGATTCATCTGAGGAACAACAAGGTGAGCTTAATAGACTAATCACCCGTAGCCTAATGTCATTGATGATACTTTTGGTATTCGTGTTCATGGTACGACCAGGATGGAAATATGTCAGCATCGTTGCCATTACTTTGGCCGTATGTCTTGCAGTTGCAATAATATGCTATTATCTGTTCAACTTGCGTCTACATGTCTTCTCTATCGCTGGTATCACTGTGTCATTGGGGTTGATTATAGATGCCTCTATCGTGATGATAGACCACTATAGCTATTATCGCAACCGTAAGGTATTTATGGCTATTTTGGCTGCACTTCTTACTACGATAGGCACGTTGGTAGTAATTCTGTTTGCTCCTGAAAATTTAAAGCATGATCTGTACGACTTTGCATGGATTATCATAATCAATCTGACAGTGGCTCTGTTCGTAGCCATAGCTTTTGTGCCAGCCTTAGTAGACTGCATGCAATTCCGTACCAATTGTTCCACTCACATCTTCTCACGTCAACAGCGATTCTTGGCATATTGGACAGGCCTCTACGCCAAATATATTAAACTTCCTATAAGATGGTCGCGTAAGAAGCGTATACTTATCTATTCTCTATTTTTGTTGCTTTACATAGGATCCTTCGGTGGATCTGCCTACCTGTTCTCTAAATCCATGGATGGTGCATCTTGGCCTCGTGAAGAAGAGGAGATGAAACTATATGTAAGAGCACAGATGCCTTTAGGGGGTACAGCCACACAACTAAACGCCAAGGTAAAGGTTTTAGAGGAAATGCTAATGGGCGAGAAGGACATTAAGCGTTTTGAGACATGGGTGAACAACAATGGTGCCAATATCACGATTCAATTTAGTCCAGAAGCCCTACATACATCTGCACCATATCAAGTGGAGAACCGTGTTATAGGGCGAGTCATAGGTATTGGCGGTGCTGATTGGAGTACGTATGGAGTCAGTCAGCGTGGATTCAGCAACTCGCTTAACTTACAATACCGTTCTAATCGTATAGAACTGACTGGTTACAACTACGACCGCCTTTATCGCTATGCACAGGATCTTTGTGATTTGTTAACCCAAAATCCCCGTGCTGTGGACGTAGCAATAGTGACTCCAGGACATGAGAATCAGGAGGATGAATATTATGTGCGCTACAATTGGGATAGATTGAGACTACTTAACATTACGCCAGAACAAATTCACTCGGCAGTAAACGATCTACTACAGACTTGGAATTTCGGTCGATACGACCCACTTAATACCAACATCATCATCAAGTCCACGCGACGCGATACGCACGATGTGTGGCATCTTTTCAACTCATACGTGAAGATTGGTGACAGGGACATTCGTCTAAACGAGGTAATGGATATTCAGCAACGTGAAGCCAAAAACGTAATTCCACGACGTAATCAAGAATATGTATTGCGTGTGGAGTTCAATATCCTTGGTTCCCATATTTATACCAGCAACTATATTAAGGAGGTGACGGAAAAGATGGAGAAACGTCTGCCAGTAGGATTTCGTTGCATGCGCCCACAATGGACAGATCGTCCTACAGCCATGGAACAATACTGGTTGATAGCACTCTGTATTCTCATTACATATTGGTTAATGACCATACTCTTTGAGAGTCTTTGGCGTCCTCTTGCTATGTTGCTTGCCCTCATGCCATTCACACTTACTGTTGTTTTCCTTGCGTTCTATCTTGTTGGTATACCATTTGGTACAGGTGGACTTGCTGCACTGGTGCTTCTGTGCGGATTAGTCATCAATGCCGCCATTTATATAATGTCTCAATACGATTTGATTCGTAAAAACAATACAGTAAGCCCGTTTCGTGCCTATTTGCAGGCTTACAATCACAAAATTGTTCCAGTCATACTGACAATCCTTTCAACAGTATTATCGCTCATCCCCTTCCTGCTAGACGGTAGTGAAAACCGTTTTTGGTATACCTTTGCTATCACCATTATTGTTGGTTTGACGGCCTCACTATTCGCCTTAGTGTTTATAATGCCATGGTGGGTGAGATTTAAAAGATGAGCTTGCTGATAATAAAATATAGTTATACGAAGTTATATGATAGAATAATAAATGAATTCACAACATCATCATAATAATAATTTAAGAAGTACTAATATATGTAGGTTCACTTAAACAATATATATATATGAACGACACGTTAATATACAGAGAGATTTTATAATTAGATAAATCAAAATTACTAATGTACTAGTTGCTTAACAAAAATATATGATATATGATAGATTTTAAGAAAGTAAGACCTTGTACAAATCCCTATGTGGATGGGACATTAGATGATGGTAGACTAGTGGAATTCAAACTTAAGATTCCTAATAGTATGGATATACTTATGCATCTAATTGTTGCTATGGCAAACACCAATGGAGGAATAATTATTTTTGGAGTTGATGAAAGAACCATGTCAATTGTTGGTGTAATGGGAGATTATAAGCAACAGATGCATGAAATAGCAACAGGAATAAAAAAACTATCTGTTGGTATAAATTATTTATTAATTCATGAAGTAATAAATAGTAAGAATGTTATTACTTTGGAAATAAAGAAATCTGAATCCACATCTTTCTTTTCTAGAGTTGAAACATCACCTGCTCGACAGATTGCTTACAAGTTCAAAGAAATAGAGAAAGGTCAATATGGTATCTCAAATGAAGATGAAATGCGTTATCTTCGAGTCTTTAAATATATGACATTAGAAGCCTTTTTGACATCACTCTATTGTGGTTCATGGCGTTTTTGTGAACCGAGCAAATGGAATGATAAATTTGAGCAGCGTTTTTACTGTGCCAATTATACTATTCCTTCTGCAGCAGGTAATACGCCTCAATTGTTTGCAACTTGTGTAACAAGAGAAAAAAATAGTGAGGCTGCATGGAAAGTCTATTCACACGGACAAGGTCTTGGAGCGCGTTGTTTACAATTAGAGTTAGATATTGTAGAACTAAGGAAACAATTGAGAGAATCAGATTATCGTTTTGAAGAAAAACCGATTAAATATCTACCGGAAAATGTAATCTTGAATTTACACAAGAAAGGAAAACCTTATTATAAAGAATATTTCACATCGTTTACATTGGATTCATATCTTGAACTCCTTTCATTAAAGCGTGACGCTTATACTTATGAACAAGAATTACGTTTATTTCTTATTCCCCATAATGTAGATCGAAGAAATAATACAAAAAATGCACAAACAAAGGATATAAAAATTAACTGGAAAAAAATTATCAAAAGAGTTAGAGTTGATAAAAAATGTTCAGATGCAGAATTAGTATCAATTCAAAAAGCCTGTTTTGCCATTGGTATTAATCCTGTAATACATAAATATAAATTCATAGGAAATGCACCTATACCGCCAGGGGTAAAAGATGTTGAATTTGAAAGATTTGATATTGACGACATGCCTGGATCTGGTTGTATCACAATTGCATAAAGAGTAGAGACAATATTAGAGTTTTTTCATAATGGCGATTTTACAAAGAATGAGGAACATTCTCTGTTATTTCCAAACATTGTCCAGAAAGACTATTAAAGGTCTGGAATTTCTTTGTAACTTCGTAAGAAATAGCATAACTATGTTTATGGATAAGTTAAAAGTTATATTTGTAGAATCAACTACACAAAGGACACTATAGTTTTTATTGCATGACAAAGTGTAAATTTCGCATACTATGTGAATGCGCAAGGTATACAAGATACATGACAAACGTGATGCCGCGATGCGCTTAACTTTCATCATATCACCCTCGGTAACTCTGAAGCCTTGTGCTCTTTGTTACTGAGGGATTTTTGTTTTACCACTTACCTTCACTCTAGTTACATATATACGTTTTGATTTTGTATAGCGTAAGCATCATTATTTCGTTCTGTCTTGACGAATCTACTCTTTAC
>JAEIGA010018293.1_pt1 | contig 10669 bp, 9 predicted proteins | sample 9270691 | NCBI WGS metagenome assembly JAEIGA01 (sample SAMN17057246, study PRJNA624740) | gut metagenome | biome: biome; isolation source: fecal sample | host: Bos grunniens | place: China: Xizang | collected 2019 | reverse complement strand
TTACCTATATTTATAATCGTAGGTGCAAAGGTACGTTTTCTTTGCGAAATAATCGTTACTTACACCAAAAAATTGTTACCTTTGTCCTATAAATATTGCATCTTATGAAGATTTCAGATATCGAATTGGGTAATAACCCCCTCTTTCTTGCCCCTATGGAGGATGTCACCGACCCCTCGTTTCGCTATATGTGTAAGCGTTTCGGCGCCGATGTCGTATACACGGAGTTCATATCGTCGGATGGCCTGATACGCGATGCGTGGAAGTCGCGCGCCAAGCTAAATATCGCCGACATGGAGCGCCCCGTGGGTATTCAGATATATGGCCACCTCATAGAGCCTATGGTCGAGGCGGCACGCATAGCCGAGAGCGCAAACCCCGACATCATAGACATTAACTTCGGCTGCCCCGTGAAGAAGATCGCCAACCGCGGTGCTGGCTCGGGAATGATGAAGGACCCCGACCTCATGGTTGAGATGACGCGCCAGATTGTCAAGGCCGTGAACAAGCCCGTGACCGTAAAGACACGCCTCGGCTGGAGCGACGAGATGAAGAACATCGAGGAGATAGCCCTGCGTCTGCAAGATGTTGGCATCGCGGCACTTACAATCCATGGCCGCACACGCTCACAGATGTATCGTGGCGAGGCCGACTGGACACTCATAGGCAAGATTAAGAACGACCCACGCATAACCATCCCCATCATCGGAAATGGCGATGTTGACTCGGCGGAGAAGTGCAAACTCATGTTCGACCGCTATGGTGTAGATGGCGTGATGATTGGTCGCGCAACGTATGGCCGCCCATGGATATTCCGCGAGTGCAAGCACTACCTCGAGACGGGCGAACTGCTACCACAACCAACTGTAATCGAGCGTGTTGCCATAGCCAAGGAGCACCTCGCAAAGTCACTCGAGGTAAAGGGTGACCGCGTGGGCATCCTTGAGATGCGCCGCCACCTTACGAACTACTTCAAGGGTCTGCCCGACTTCAAACAGACACGCCTTAAGCTCGTCACCTCGTTCGACGTGGAGGAGATACTCACTACGCTCGACTACATCGCGGAGCGCTGGGGAGACTTCGACATGCGCAACACCGTGCCCGCACCCCTGTCGCACGATATTTAGCAATTAATTGATAACATAATAGTGGACCGTCAAGTAATAAACTTTGGCGGTCCACTGCTTTGTTAATGGTGGGCAGATGCAGTATTTTGAAAAAAAACATCAAATATGCAATAAATTATTTCACCCAAACGTTATATTGGCACGAGAGTTGATATAAACTCATACAGCTACGTTGGCAACGAGACAACGTGGTTAGGTTTCTTCATTTATTTTAAGTTTGGGTTAGTAGTTTTTTACAGAATTTGTTTCTGGAAGGCGAGCGGCAGTCGGGAGACTCCCGCTCGTTCTTTTTATGCTGTCAAAAACTATGACTGCTCCCGCGGTGTGGCAGAGTTGTCTGCGAAAAGTGTATCCATAATATTTGATAAGATTATTCTTTAACACACCTCACACTAAGTCCATCCTTTGCTATATAAGTATACCCAACACCATATGCATATGACGCATCACCTGTGTGAGCAAACCGTCCACACATAAAACCCACAATATGATGAGTCGTACTATTGTAAGACCATATTCCATTCCACCGATCTGAACTGACAATATCTCCAGTATCGCCATTTAGGCACCCTGTAAATGGATACCATATCGATTCATATTCTCCAAGTTGATTATCCGGCTCTAAAATATTACCGTAATCACCACCAACCCAGTGCGCTAATATAGCATCATTGTAATATGCATCATATCCATTGTCTTCTGTATTCACTCCCCATACATTTGTCCATACAGACATAGAGGGAAGTTTCCATCCTGCTGGACAAGGGTCATATATAGTCTTTTTATAGGACCAACGAGAAGAATCACTCGACTTGGAACCTGTAAAGTACCAATCATTATTAAATCTATTTCCTGTTATAAAAGTTGTAGGATGAGATATCGTATATTCTATGGTACCAGTCTCTTTTGTAGATTCTTCAGGTGTTGGCCAGTGGTATGTAGAGGCAGCCTTTTGAACACTAGAGATTTTACCCGGTCCAAGAAATGGATCTTTTCTACCCCATTGGTAAAATAGCCCTAAAGAATGAATATCTACTCTAATATCTGAGGTTGCACCAAGATTTCTATCCATCATTCCTTTGGTATTGTTATAATATAATTGTTCATCTGGATAGTCTGTCAGCCATATATGCCATGACCATAATATTGTTCCATCGTCTTTCTTGACAGCAACAACAGCATTACCCTCCGTATATTTATCAGAAGTTGATAATTCTACATATCCATTCCTATATGAAACAGACTTTATCAAATCACCAATATTTGGAGTTTTAGCATCTCCAAATGATTCCCATAAAATCTCAACAGATGATATGGATTCAATAAATATTGAACTATTTCCTTGTACTGCCGGAAACACGTAGTTGCCAGCAGAAGAAATAATATAACAATTTGCTGTACCATTCATTGCTAAATCAATAGGTTTTTGGGGTAATTCAAAAGTCGCCATCGGCTGGATATGATTGCGCTCGATGGTGAGGGTCTTATCAGTTGACTTGGTCATAATAGAGCCATCCATCGCCTCAATCTCTACCGTAAAACCATTCTCAAATGTCTGCGGAGGCAAGGCGATATAGAAGGCTGTTGCCTCTGCACCGAGCTCTACGCCCGTGCCGCAGTCGAGAGTAACCTCTTTAATAATGGTGTCCTCAAAAACAAGACCGCCGCCAGCACCGCCTGTCTCACCATCGTCAGCACTGCCAGTGTTAGATGATAGAGTAGCCGTAGCATCTGCCGAATTGATATACAACTCACCTGCGACCTGCTCACCATTGTTACCTCGCAAGGTAATCGACTTAACCTTCTCGCCATCGCCCGTAAGCTGCAACTTAAGCCAACCACATACGCTTTTAAGTGAGAATTGGTTGTACTCGCTCGATGAAATCATAATATTGCCATCCAAGCCGTAGCTATCTTTAAGATAGTTCTGCACCGCAGGCAATGTAGCTTGCACATTGTATGTTTCGGTGTTGATATAGTAATTTTCGCTATAAGGATATACCACAACAACTCTCTTCATTGCCTCTATTGCAACGCCAGCCTCTACTCGTGTAAGCTCTGCAACGCGCTCACCAGTCTCGCCCTGATAGTGCCACTTTTGGTTAGCATCTGAACGGTAGAAAACCGACACAAGGTCACCCTTAGTCCAGACAGTCTTCTGTGCATCGTTAAGCTGAATACGGGTGTCGTCACCCTCAAAGCCTACAACAAGGGTTTCAGGAGTATTATCGGCAATGGTTGGATTTGTGACATCCACGACAATATCCTGTGTGCAGGCTACAAACAGCGTTGCTACGACTGCAAAAAGTAATAATCTCTTCATATTTTGTTTTGTTTGTGTTAATTACCAATCCTGCTCAGGGTTTTCCACTGGATCCTCAATTGAGTTGGCAAAGCCATGCTCTACATTCACCTCCACAATCTTAACCTCGGGTGAAATATAAGTATAATTCTTAGTTGTCTTCATATCGAAAATATGTTATTACATATGTACTGGAAATGCTATGCAAAGATAGAAAATAATTCACAAAAAACAAGTCGTAGCTATCGTTTTATTCGGGGTTATACATTAAGGTTATTAATGCTTTAGGTTAGTAGTTTTTTTACAGAATTTGTTTCTGGAAGGCGAGCGGCAGTCGGGAGACTCCCGCTCGTTCTTTTTTATCTCTGTAAAAATATGACTACTCTAACCAATCATGCACAGGTATAACTTACGCTTATACTGCAATAAGAAAATAATTTATGGGCATAATGTTGAATATTCCAATTTTTTGCTACCTTTGCACCCGAAAACAGATGTGGAAGGATTTGAGCTGATTGCAACCACAATAAAAAAGTGCTAAAACGGTATCTTCAAAAGCCATAATTGCTTTTTTATCGGCAATCACAACAACATGCGAGGCACTGTTTTTAGGTCATCGACATACGATGGCACGCACTATTACGTTTATTAATAACTAAAAACAAGGAATAATTATGGCATTTTTGTTCACTTCAGAGTCAGTATCAGAGGGTCATCCCGATAAGGTTGCTGACCAGATTTCAGACGCTATTCTCGACGAGTTCCTTCGTCACGACCTCAACTCGAAGGTTGCCTGCGAGACACTCTGCACAACAGGTCTCGTAGTAGTATCAGGTGAGGTACGCTCGGAGGGTTATGTAGATATTCAGGGCGTGGCACGCCGCGTCATCGACCGCATCGGCTACAACAAGAGCGAGTATCAGTTCGACGCTGCATCATGTGGCATCCTCTCGGCTATCCACGAGCAGTCATCGGACATCAACCAGGGTGTTGACCGCAAAGATGGCGAGGAGCAGGGTGCAGGCGACCAGGGCATCATGTTTGGCTATGCCGTAGAGGAGACACGCGAGTTCATGCCTGCGACACTCATTCTCTCGCACGTTATCCTCAAGGAGCTTGCTGTTATCCGCCGCGAGGGCGAGGTGATGCGCTACTTGCGTCCCGATTCGAAGAGCCAGGTGACTATCGAGTATGGCGACGACCGTCGTCCAAAGCGCGTACACACAATCGTGGTATCTACACAGCACGATGAGTTCATCCTCCCAACACACACTCGCTCGGAGGCAGAGGCGGAGCGCGAGATGCAGCGTATCATTGCTGACGATGTACGCAACATCCTCATTCCTCGTGTTAAGGCACGCCTCGAGCGCGCTAACGACAAGCTCGCAGAGCTCATCAACGATGACTACATCCTTCACGTAAACCCAACAGGTAAGTTCGTAATCGGTGGTCCTCACGGCGATACAGGTCTCACAGGCCGCAAGATTATTGTTGACACATATGGTGGTCGCGGTGCACACGGTGGTGGCGCATTCTCAGGCAAGGACTCATCGAAGGTTGACCGCTCGGCAGCATACGCAGCACGTCACATCGCCAAGAACATGGTTGCAGCAGGCGTGGCACGCGAGATGCTCGTACAGGTAAGCTACGCAATCGGTATTGCGCAGCCCCTCTCAATCTATGTTGACACATACGGCACATCTAACGTGAGCCTCACCGATGGCGAGATTGCCGAGAAGATCAGCACTATGTTCGATCTTCGTCCCGCATCTATCGTTGAGCGCTTCGGTTTGAAGTACCCCATCTTCGAGGCTACAGCATCATATGGTCACTTTGGCCGTCGCCCCTACACCGAGTTGGTGCGTTTTGTAGGCGAAGGCAAGGAGTTTGCCAAGGAGGTTGAGTTCTTCTCATGGGAGAAACTCGACGAGGTTGACAACATCAAGGAGGTATTTGGTCTCTAAAAGACAAAAAAATCCTCAATACGTAAAAGGCTCGATAACAACAACTTAGTTATCGAGCCTTAAAATTTCGTAAAAAAAGTTGCAAAAAAGTTACTAAAAAATTTGCAGAATAGAAAATTGTTACTACCTTTGCACTCGCAATCGAGAATTGCCCAGGTGGTGAAATTGGTAGACACGCCACTTTGAGGGGGTGGTGGGCGCAAGCCCGTGTGAGTTCGAGTCTCGTCCTGGGCACTGAAACGGAAGGTTATCCTTCCGTTTTTTTTGTTTCTATCCCCACATCCTCCCCAACACTCTACCCCACTCCACCACTGATCATCACTATTTTATTCGTTTCCTATTGCATAAGAATATGTTTTATATTATCTTTGCGTGATATATATAACATAGGTATGCAGCGAGTTGCGATATTTCCAGGGTCATTCGACCCATTCACACGAGGTCACGAAGCGGTAGTTGAGGAGGCACTAAAACTCTTCGACAAGGTTATCGTGGCAATAGGCTACAACACACAGAAGCGCGGCATGCTCACCATTGAGGCCCGCAAGGCACTCATCGAAAGAGTCTATGCCGACAACCCTCACGTGGAGGTTACCACATACACAACACTCACAGGCGATGAAGCACGCCGCGTGGGCGCTAATGCCATGGTGCGCAGCGTGCGCAACATGACCGATTTCGACTATGAGCGTAATATTGCGAGCGTCAACAAGCATATCTATCCAGACCTTTCAACCGTGATACTCCTCGCTCCGGCAGAGGTGGAGCACATCAGTTCGTCACTTGTGCGAGAGTTACACGCCTTTGGTCGCGACACCAACACACTCCTACCCGATGGCATCCACCTCGAGGAGTACCTAAATTTTGAGAATAACTAAAACACAAAATAGAAAATGCAGTTTACAGCAGAGATGATTGCCGGACTTTTGAACGGCACAGTCGTTGGCGACAAGAACGCCACAGTATCAACAGTATCATCAATCGATGGTGGTAAGGCTGGCTCATTGGCCTACCTCACCAACCCCAAATATGAGCCCTTTGTATATACAACAGAGGCATCAATCGTTCTCGTAGATAACACCTTCGAGCCTAAGGAGGAGGTCAAAACTACACTTGTCAAGGTCGAGAATGTAGGTCAGTGCGTACTTAACCTCCTCGAGATGTACAATGCCACACGTCCACGCAAGACAGGCATTTCAAAGCTCGCCTCAATCCACGAGGGAGCAGAGGTTGGCGAGGGTTGCTTCATTGGCGACTTCACCGTCATTGAGGGCACAGCAAAGGTTGGAGCAAATGTTCAGATTTATCCACAGTGCTACATCGGCGACAACGTAACCATCGGCGAGGGCACAAAGATCTACCCTGGCGTCAAGATTTACGAGGGTTGCGTGGTGGGCAAGAACTGCATTCTCCATGCAGGTGTTGTCATCGGTGCCGACGGCTTTGGCTTCGCACCCAAGGAGGATGGCACATTCGCCAAGATTCCACAGCTCGGCAACGTAATAATTGAGGATAATGTTGAGCTTGGTGCAAACACATGTGTTGACCGCGCAAAGACCGACTCTACAATCATCCGTTCGGGCGTTAAGCTCGACAACCTTATTCAGGTTGGTCACAACGTGCAGATTGGTTCCAACACCGTCATGTCGGCACAAGTGGGCATCGCAGGTACCACAAAGATTGGTTCTAACTGCTTCGTAGGTGGTCAGGTGGGCTTTGCCGACCACATCACCGTGGGTAACAACTGTAAGATTGGCTCGCAGAGTGGCCTCGACAAGAGCGTACCCGATGGCGAGATTCGCTTCGGCTCACCCGCACTCGCTGGCGTGCAGTACCATCGCTCGTTTGCCGTATTCAAGACCCTTCCCGAGATGTCGCAGAAGTTGCGCGAGTTGGAGAAGCGTCTGGTAAAGGTCGAGGAGAAGTAGCGTGGAGACTCCTTTGCGCATAATGGGCATCGACCCCGGAACGAACTACATGGGCTATGGCGTCATCGAAATACGCAATGGCAAGCCCGAGGCGTTGGTAATGGGCGAAATAGACCTGCACAAGATTAAGGATGCACACCAAAAGCTTGCCTACATCTTCGAGCGCGTGCGCAACCTCACGGAGACCTATCGCCCCACGGAGGTATCGTTCGAGTCGCCCTTCTTTGGCGAGAATGTGCAGTCGATGTTAAAGCTCGGACGCGCACAGGGAGTGGCTATCGCGGCGGTGCTGAGCGTATCGAAGGATATTGTGATAGAGGAGTATGCACCGATGCGCATCAAACAGTCGATTACGGGTCGCGGCTCTGCATCGAAACAGCAGGTGGCAACGATTATCAACTCGATACTATCGACAGACTATCAGCCACGCAGACTCGATGCTACGGATGGCATGGCGGTGGCGCTATGTCACTGGTTTACGACCTCGAACGTGCTTACGCGCGCCACGGCAGGCGAGAAGCGCAAGGGGCTGGGTGGCGACAGCAAGTCGCGCAAGGGCAGCTCATCGTGGGAGTCGTTCATAAAGTCGAACCCCGACAGAGTGAAAAAATAACAAAGCACAACGCAGAGCGTTTTGTGTAAAGACTATAAACTTAAAAACTAATTATAACAACTATGAAGAAGTATTTTTTGTTCCTCGCAGCAGCGCTTATGGTTGCATGTGGTGGTAATGTACAGAAGGAGAGTGACGAGGTAAAGGGCGTCACCGTAAATGTTAATCTTGAGGGTATCGCAGGTGTTGAGCCAGGCGCAACAGTAGCTATTGCTGTTATGGGCGAGAAGGAGCCTGCTGTTGAGGCTGTCTTGGCTGAGGACATGACATGCGCACTTGAGACAGAGATCGCAGGTGTTCAGTTCGGTTCATTCCTCGTCAATGGCCAGCAGTATGCTGCCATTGTCTTTGACGGCAACGACATCAATGTTGCATGCGACGCTGAGACTGGCGACTTGTCATTCGAGGGTTCAGCACTCCACCAGGAGCTTAAGAGCGCTATGGAGGGCGTTATGGAGATCATGTACAGCGAGACAAGCACCGAGGAGGACTTGATCAACTACCTCGACAAGTATGTAGTGGAGCACAAGGATAGCGCAACAGCACTCTACTTGTTGCAGTACTACACAATGTTTGGTGGCGACGAGGCACGCTTCGCAGAGCTCTTCAACATGCTTGAGGGTGACTTCGAGCACATCTACCTCCACGGTGAGTTCACAAAGCACATCGAGAATGCTGTGAATACAGTTATCGGTGCCGAGCTTAAGGACCTCCAGCTCCCCGACGCTGAGGGCAACATCATCAGCGTTGCTGAGTTGTGCAAGAGCGGCAAGTATGTCCTTGTTGACTTCTGGGCTACATGGTGCGGTCCTTGCCGTGGCGAGATTCCTTATCTTGTTAAGGCATACGAGAAGTTCGCTCCTAAGGGCTTGGAGATCTATGGCGTATCTTTCGACCGCAATGGCACTGAGGCTAAGTGGCAGGAGTTCGTTAAGGCTAACGGCATGAATTGGGTGAATGTCTGGGGTACAGACGCTGAGGGCGGCTGGAGCGTAGCTGAGCACCTTAACGTTAAGGGTATTCCTGCAAACTTTCTCTATTCACCCGAGGGTAAGCTCGTGGCAAAGAATTTGCGTGGTGAGGATGTTGAGAAGATCCTCGCTGAGCACCTTAAGTAATATAATACATTGTAACCGATATTGACTTATGAAGAAGATTATCGCTATGTTGTGCGCCGTTGTCACGCTTGGCATCTGCGCAACAGATGCCCTCGCTGGTGCACCAACCGTGGGTGATAACTATTCTGATATTAAGCTTGAGGATGTGAACGGCAACAGTGTTGCCGTTTCACAGCTCCTCGAGGATGGCAAGTGGGTACTCATTGACTTCTGGGCTACATGGTGCGGCCCCTGTCGCGCGGAGCTTCCCCACCTTAAAGATGCCTATGCAGAGTATGCCCCTAAGGGCCTCGAGATCTATGCCGTGTCGCTCTGCGGCCCTGGACGCGAGGCAAGCTGGAAGAAATTTATCAAGGAGAACAATATGACATGGATCAATGTGTGGGGATATGTAGGCCACGAGAGCAAGGCTGCCGCAGATTATGGCGTTGAGTATATTCCTACAAATTTCCTGATTTCTCCCTCGGGAGAGATTGTTGCGACACAATTGCGTGGTGAGGAGCTAAAAAAAGTGCTTTCAGAATATATCAAGTAAATCACTGATAATCAGATACCAACGGATAACTGGTGAAAAAAACTTAATTTTTTTCGTAAAAAAGTTTCAAAATTATTTGGTGGTGTAAAATATTTGCTCTATATTTGCACTCGCAAACGAAAAGCAACGGCTCCGTAGCTCAACTGAATAGAGTACTTGACTACGGATCAAGCGGTTCCAGGTTTGAATCCTGGCGGAGTCACCAAGGCGGTAATCGAAAGGTTACCGCTGCTTTTTTTTACAAATACCCGCCAACACATACCCGAGGTCGGCGGCACAAAAATCGAATCTGAGTTTATTGGCTTATTGAGGCTTCTGGACCAAATATGGATCGACAAACAAAAGTCGGTGGGGCGAATTCCTACAATACGACAAATCGATCCTGAAATACGTTTTACGGTCTATTTCGACTTATCAGAGGTATTGGTTTAACCCTCGGTTTAACTCAGTCTGTAAATGCCACCCAAAAGACAACAAAAAAGCAGCTACTTTTGATCGCAACTGCATTTCTTTGCCATGAAGTCACGGGATAAGAACTACGGAGCAGCACAGTCGATATCTTATAAGCATAGTCCGAGCGTTATACATTCTCACATTGACCCAATCAGCATTTAAGCTAACAAAACAGATGATAGAAGAACAGACACTGAAGGAGTGAGGTTATGTTTGAGTGGAGGTGGGAGCTCGCTCGCATGCAGATACACAAAACAAAACAGGTGACTATAAAGTCACCTACTTTGTTTAACTGTGGTGCCACCAGAAAACGAGTTTCATTTCTAAATGGCTCTATATCTTTGCGTTAAAGAATCGCAACAAACGTAATCTCCCGCTATTGCCCCACCTAATTTCTGCACCATTTTGCAGTGTCTCGCAGAGTCGAGTTCCTACTTTGATGCAAAGGTAGTGAAATAATTTTAAACAGAAACGGGTACACAAAGATTTTACTCCACCTCAGTTCAGAATCCCTACTTTATACCATGCTATATATATTCTCAACTAAGATTGTTATCTATAATCTCTACTTCTACATTTGTAAAATGTTTCTGTAGTAGTAATTTTTGAACCTTTTGTTTCGTATTCTC
>JAEIGA010018292.1_pt1 | contig 10669 bp, 22 predicted proteins | sample 9270691 | NCBI WGS metagenome assembly JAEIGA01 (sample SAMN17057246, study PRJNA624740) | gut metagenome | biome: biome; isolation source: fecal sample | host: Bos grunniens | place: China: Xizang | collected 2019 | reverse complement strand
ATTTCTGGCAACTGACACCCCTTGATTGTCCTGTCTGATAACCTTGAGCCACTCGGCTTTGTATGTCACTGGCTGACTACTGCCATCATCAATGATCAAGACCTCCACAGATTTATACAATGGTACTTGGAGAGAGAGGCAGTCCACCAGCTCTCCCAAAAATGGCTCAGCATTATATGCTGGGATTATTATTGACAGCTTACTCATCATCATCCTCCTCATAATCCTCATCATATGGCATCAGCATAAACTCAATTAATCCCTCACTGACTACCACATCCAACATCACATTTCCATTTTCACAAACTACCTGACACAGCTCAGCAAACATCCTCCAAGCATCATCACCCATCCTTGCCTCCTCAATCATGGAAAAATAGCAATACTACCAATGCAAACAACAGGAATCCTTTAAAAAACATGGATGCCAATGATGTATATGTCATTGTTTTGCCTCCTCATCTGCCAGTATTGTGATCCAGATGCCCTCTTTGCCATTATGGCTGTATATAAATTCCCAGTTGATTTCTCTGTCACTGAGCATATCCGCCAACTGACCAGCATCATCTGCATTTCTGCATCTGATTGTGTCTCCGGGCTCAAATGCCACTCTGCCTGTTTTACTATTAAAGACCATCTGCTGCCTCCTGACCTTTTTGCTGTTTGGGCTTATCGTCAATCAATTTCCACAGGATATCAATGACCTCCTGTCTTGGTATATCATCAAATCCTTTTTTGATTCCCCTCACTTTTAAAATTGCTTGCGCTATCTCATAATATGGCACTGCTTTAATTGTTGGCTGCTGCCTGATCAGGTCAATCACTTTGGCATCCAGCTCCTGATTTCCAAGGACTGCCATGTCATCAATCCCATATAAAAAGACATCCTCCAAATCCTTTCCACTAATTAGCCTCAGACTCATTGTCTTGCCTCCTCTGCTTTTCTATAATCTGGCCAATCATGACCGCTGATAGTCCTATCACTCCTCACACCTCCTTGGCCTCAGCAACTGTGTGTAATTTTTGCATCTTTTCACTTTGGGAGATTACCTCCTTTTTGCTTTGTGGGTTTATATGTTTGTTGCTGAGGCTTTTATTTATGATCAAGCCCATGGACTGGGCTCATCATTTATCCTATGCCAGAGAGTCCAATCAACTCTGATGTCACACTCTGGACAACACTCACAGTCAATCTCTGAGCGATAGCTCTCTGTCCAAAATGCATGTCCACACTTTGGGCAATATGGATCATCACATATCCCTCTGATGTCCAATTTATAAACTGCTTTATCACCCAGCACACAATAATCCCCTAGTGGCTCATCATAATTGCAGCATCCATTGACATCATGTATGCATCCCTCACATGGCAAGTCATATTTGTCTGGCACCTCTGATCCGTTGCATCTGGCACCACATAGTCTGACATTGCAACTCCGACAACAGACATGTGGACATGCTCCCATGTCCAATGTGTCAGCAACTCTCCAGAGCTCACTTTTATTGCATGTATGCCCGGAGTGATTGCAGACTGCTGCCTCAAGAGACTTTAAATATTCTGTTATACTGATTTGACCTTTAATCTGTTGCATTTAATTGAATTACTATTGATTTTTTTCTGCTGCCAGTATGACCAGCAGCGCAATAAAATATAAAATCAATGTTATTAGAGAATAGGCTCCCAGCATCCTCTCATCCATTCTCAATGCCTCCTGTCCTTATCAGGTCATGGCTCAGCAGACACCTTTGGATGTCATAACCAATCTGAGCTGACCTTGATTGCTTTTTATATTCCTCCCTGACTGGATGATTGTAGCAATCAATCACTATGTCCATGATCTCATTGAGTGCATCAATCATCTCCACATCAGTCACATCTCTTTGTGCTCTTGTCATCTCCACCTCATTTCTGGCATGGTAAAAACTCAATCACCTCCATGGCTGTCTCATCAGGATCATCCCATGGATATTTGCAGCTCTTTTTGGGCTCATCTGTCAGTCTGTAAAAATATGGACACTCATTGCAGTCATATGTCTTTGCATTTCTGCCAATACATTGTGATGTCCCATAGTATGCTGGTCTCTCAAATGTTTCTCTGTGGTCTCCCTTGAGCCTCCCATGATCTGCATCATTCAAAAGCCTGTCAAAATCGGTATTATAATCATGCTTGCCAGTCATTGAGGATATTCTGCTTTTGTTTCCCCTCATTTTCCTCCTCTCTCCGCTCCAGTCAGGAGCGGATTTTATACAATGGCTCACAATAGTCTGTGTGATAAATTCCTTTTGAGCCTCAAGGCCTTTTATATTCTTTTATAAATTTTGAAATATCAGTATATTTTGTGCTCAGGTCTGCCAATTTCTGAGACAATGCATTGATTTGCATGTCCAGAGTGTCCAGCTCTCTCATCAGTACATCAAAAATATAATTTGGTATGGGCAATTGGACTGCTGCCTCTTGCGCCTCCTCAGGCTCCTGAGCTGCTGCCTCATCATCCGGGCAATCTGAATCATCAGGCTCCTCTTTTGGCTCAGCCTTTGTCCTTTTGGGAGGGATGGGTCTGCCATTCTCATAAACAACATCTCTGATCTCCTCCTGAGGGACTCCGATTGTCTTGGCAATGTCCCTGATGGCCTTGTTTTTGTCCAGTGCCTCATCATATAGCTCCAAAATATTCTGCATTGTTTTTTGAGTCATTTTTTCTCCTCATCTAAATACCAAAATCCCTCAGGAGGCTTTGTCAAATCAACGTTTTTTGACTTTGATATGCTCTCAGCCCTCTGTTTTTCATGCTCTTGTCTTAGCAAGAGCACTCTGTCCTTTGTCTTTATGCCTTTTTGGTAAATCAATAAAGCTCTGTCCCAGTATGGATATGCAGCTTTTAAGTAATCCTCAGCAACCCTCAACATATCTTTTCTCTTTGTGCTGTTGTCCAACTGATCATGACATGCTCTGCATACTGTGATGAGATTCTCTTTTATTCCAAGACCTCCCTGAGCCCTTGATATAAAATGAGCCTCACCTCTGCCCGGTTTACCGCAAAAGATGCACTGACCATGGTCTCTCTCCTCAACCTCTCTCTTTGTCTTTGTGGGGATTGAGACTGCTCTTGTGCGCTTATTCAAAATTTTGTCTTTTTGCTGATGGTCTTTTTGGGATCAAAGACCAGATATCCATCTTTATCAACTGATATCTTTGTCCTCCAGCCATCATTGTCAACAATGGTTATAGATTCCACAGAAAATCCTTTGACTGCCTCAACTGCTGCCTTGAACACATCCACCGCTGCTGGGTCAACTGTCTTGTCTATGTACTCAGCAACCTTTTTTGCAGTCTCCAATTTTCTCCTCTCACTTTTGGCCTGTGGGCAATCACACTGATCTGTGACCAGAGCATTATACTCAGCCTGACTGAGTCCCTCCTCTGCCTCAATGAGCCGACTTTGTCCGCAATACTCACAAAATCCTTTGTACTCCATTTAGTCTGTCCTCCAATTCTTTTAATTTGTATGATCCAAGGCACTCCTCCTGTGATGCAAACACAACTGCATGATTAGATAAAAGCAAGTTGGCCTTTTGCCATAAATCGGAGTGCACCAGCTCACCATTTAGTCTGATTTTGTGCCAGTCATTGGCTTTCCAGCGTTTTGGCATCTGTGCAATGCACATATTTCTCACATAGTTGTCTGATATATAAATCTTGATGACTGCTGCCTTGTTAAATCTTGACAGTGCATCCACAAGGGATTGCAGTGCAGCTCTCTTTGACGTTGCATTGTTGATTGCGACAACACCATCTTTTGAGTTGACCTGACCACTGCTTGACACAGATTGGATGAGCCACCTTGCTTGTGCCATTTTTTGCACTGCTGGATTTTTTGTCTTTGTCTGGATATAGATATTTATTTTCATCCATCACTGTCTCCTTTTTCTAAATAGCTTTTTAATTGATGACCAAATGTTTTCCCTTTTCGTGCACTTTTTATCCCTTTTTGGTGCACTTATGCCCTTTTTGACTGTATAGTGCTGATATCTGACACCTATGAGCTCATTGAATCCATTGACCAGCGTGTCAGGGATGAGTTTATATCCATCCGGGATGACAGGATCATCTTTTATCTGCCCCTCAGCAAAAGCAATCCTCTGCAATGGCTCTTTTAGATTGCGTGACCTGTGATATTTGCTTTTTCCTTTGGTGAGCTCCTCTTTGGTCTCAATCTTGCAAAAATACTCAGCCAAATCTTTATATGCTCCATCCTCATACATCCGGGATATCTTGATATGATCTCCCCAGACTGATATCAGCTCATCCAGCACTCTCATATTTCCCTCAATCACCACATGATGGTGGAGTGCTGCTGCCCTTTTGCCTCTCTCAGTGATTGAAATATACTTGAACTGATGCCCGCTCTTTTTCAGCCTCCTTGAGACTTTATAAAGACATTTTCTGAGATTGTCCTCAGCCTCTTTATATGTCCCCGGTCTCTGATCTTTGGGATAGTCCAGTGTGACATGGAATCCCTTGTCAAAATTCACCAGCATGAGCATCTGGAGCTTTTCTGCTCTCTTGGTGTTGTTGTATTTACTCATAGCCTTGGGAGTGTCTCTCATCCTCTTTGTCCTTTTCTTACCCGGTGCACCATAGCATTTTGTGCTGTAATTTCTGATAAACATATACTCCCCAGCTTTATACCATCTTGTGATATACATACCTGACTCCACTGTCATGTTTTTATTGACTCAATCAGTTGTCAATAAATTTAATATGTTTAATCGCTCCTTAAAGAGCCCCAAATCCGCTTATTTTCTTGATTTTTTGGGAGTCTCATGGTATAATTCCACATGAGTCAAGGTTATAAGAAACCCTTATTGAAATACCAACTCCCAACAATGATCAGCCCCACTGGTCATTGTTTTTTTTTGTATAAAATTTGTGATGGCGATATGTAAAAGCCTCCATAAACCACTTATCAAGGACATTTGACTCCAGAGACTCAAAAGCCACAATCTGTGGGCATATATCTCCTGAGTCAATCCTCTGCCATGCCTCATCTGCTGCCTCTGATGTGGCTGCTGCCTTGGCAAAATTCCCATCTTTAATGCTTGAAAATGCACCTCTGGCATATATCACATCATGCACATTGTCAGGCCAGTCAGGATCATTGACTCTGTTGATGATGACTGACATGATCAGCCACATACCATCAGCACCCTCAGTCTCACCCTCAGCCAATGCCACCCTCTTGATCAGGTCAGCATCATCTTGAGTGTACATATGGACATCATGTGTCCTTGCGTACATCATCCCGGTCTCAGGTGATTCTGTTTCCAGAGGGATGACTGCTGCCTCTGCCTTATTTTCAATTGTTTCTTGGATTTCTATTGGATTATCTTTGACATCAGCCTCACCAGTCATGACCATTGTCCCCATCATGATAAATGTGGCTGACATTGAGATTATTTTTCCCCTCATCTGTCTCCCTCAGTCATTTTTGATATGATTTCAAGTCTTAAATCCTTTGGCATTTTCAATGCCTTGAGCACTTCTGCCATTTTCCCCACTGGCATACACTCAGGATCATCAAAGTATTTTAAAAATGTCACATTGGAGCCAACTGATGTGTGACTCCTGAGCTCCTCAAGGGATGTCATGTGTCTGAGTTTCATATACTTGCGACACTCAGCCTCAAAAAGCTCTCCTTTTTTGGTCTGATATCTGCTCATCTATTTCCTCACAAATTTTTAAACATCAGCCTGATCTGATTTAGGATCAAATGTCTCAGGTGGCACTCCAAGAGCATCACAAATTCTAAAAAAGACATCAGCCTTAAGCTGGAGTCTCCCGGTGAGGATTGCACTCATTTGCTGCTGAGTTATTCCAGACTTTGCAGCAATCACTGAGCCCTTGATCCCTTTATCTTTCATATATATGGATATTTTCTCAGCTACCATTTTTGCCTCCTTTTAAGTGTTGCTTTATTTTTTATCAATATATTACAGTTTTACTTTAATTTCAAGATATATTTTTTAGTTTTACTTTATTTTCTATTGATTTTATTTAGGCAGTGCTTTATATTTGCCTTAAAGAGAGGATTTGGCAATGAATAAAATAAACAGTGATATTTCAAAAAACATTAAAAAATATCGCAAATTAAATAAAATGACCCAAAAAGAGTTGAGTCAAAAGGTGGGAGTCAGCATTGCTGCTGTCTCAAACTGGGAGACAGGTGCAAACTCAATTGACGTTGATACTCTTTTCAAAGTCTGTGATGCTCTAAATGTATCTATAACAGAGATTTCTGATGTCAAAATTGACTTTGAGCTCAATGCAGAGGAAAAAGAGATTATTGAGAATTATCGCAAAGCCAAAGACTGGCAAAAATTGACTGTATTGCAGACTTTACACTGTGTTCATATGTCAGCCAGAATGAGACATTATTGGGATATAGTGAATGAGATTGATGAAAGAAGAAATTTAGAATAGGAGATGTTATGGCAAATGCAAAAAGATTGCCCTCTGGATCATGGAGATGCAGAGTCAAAAAAGTGATTGATGGACAGACAGTCACCAAGTCCTTTACTGTCAGTCCAGATGATTGTGGTGGAGATTCCAAAAAAGCCAAGGCAAAAGCTGAGTTGATGGCCAGAGAATGGCAGATATCTCAGCAGAGAGCTTTGAGGGAGTCTCCAATTTTGTCTGATGCACTACTTAAGTATATTGATGACCGCTCCAAAATAGTGAGCCCGGTCACAATCAAGACATATCTTGCCTATATCAAGTATTTTGATGATATAAAAGACATGTACATCTCTGACATTGACACCCCTGTTGTCCAGCGTTTGGTCAATGATATGGCCATGGATGTCAGCCCTAAAACAATAAAGAGTAGGATTGGATTTTTGCTGAGTGTCCTTGATTATTCCGGGAGCGATAGAAAATATAAAATCAGATATCCTCAGAGCATCAAGAGGGAGCTCACAACTCCTGATCATGATGACATCCTCAGGTTGATTGAGGCAGCTGATGAGATAATAAAGCCAGTGATCTGCTTGGCTGCATTTGGCACTCTCAGGAGAGGTGAGATATCAGCTCTCAAACAAAAAGACATATCAAGGGACATGAGGATCATCTCAATCCATGCAGACATGGTGCTCAATAAAGATAATCAATTTGTGTATAAACCACTCCCAAAGACCTCAGGATCAGTCAGGTCAGTGATGCTCCCGGAGGACATCATCAGACTGCTGCCTGTGTCAGACAATCCTGATGACTTTGTCTTTTCATTGTCTCCCACTGCTATCACCCGGAGATTTGAGAGACTCAGGGACAGACTGGGACTCCATGATATCAGATTCCATGATTTGAGACATTTCTCTGCATCATTTAGGTCTGATATTGGCATCCCTAAAAAGTACATTGAGCAGACTGGAGGATGGACAGCAGACTCAAGAGTCCTCTCAAGTGTTTATGACAACCCTCTGGAGTCATCCCGGAGAAAATACTCCCAGATGGTCAATGATTTTATTGATGACAAATTTGGTGATGCAATCAGGATCACCTCATAGAGCGTGTCACTTTCGTGTCCCTTTTGTTATTTATTTTATACATTTACGTGTTTATTTTTTAAATATATCATTTAGTTATTAAACGCAAAAAAGCCAGTGACCATGAGGGATTGCACATCAACCTCCCATGATTACTGGCTTTTAAAAATTCTGCTTGTAAAGATTTCGATTCTCGTCAGCAGCTCTGTCCCAAGTCCCATGACTTGGGCTTTTTTATTTTTTCGTGTCACTTTTCGTGTCACCTTTTTGATAATATCTCATTGACCATCCTCTGGATCACCTTATAGTCATATCCAGCCATGGTCAGCATCTTTTCTCTTGATGGTTTTGTTTTACTGGTGCCCCATTTGCCCTCAATGACCTCTCTTGCAATCTGCATGTTGGTCTTTTTGTATGCATCCTTTGCAATCAGATTGACAACACCATCAAAGTCCACATCCATGTCCACATTGCCCTTTATGCCATCAACATGACCTTTGCTGCTATATTGCCATGCAACTGCTGTCCGATAACTAGGTCTCAGTGAGCTTGTGGGATTATAGGCTCCTGTGTCATTCTTTGGATATCTGGCAATCCAAAAATCAAAGTCAATCTTTAGTGCCTCACTGATAACATGATCATACCAGTCCTTGTTGCAATATATCCCGGTATAGTAACCAGCACTCCTAAACAGATTCCCATAAATATATGCAAGCTCCTCAATTTTGGCTTTGCCCTGTCTCCTGAGGACATCAGCCTCAAAGTCCAGCCAAATGCCATACTCAAGAGGCCTGTTGTTTAAGTGACTCAGGAGAGCATTTGCATCACCAACAGGATCAGCAATGGATGCTGAGGCAATAAAGATGTAAACACCTCTGGAGATTCCATAAATGCCACTCTTGCGATAATTCTCCTCAAAATACTCATCCTTGCGGTGAGACTGTGCCTCATACATAGCCTTGAGGATTGCAAATTTTTTCCCGGCTGCTGCCACTTTTTTCCAATCAATGTCCAGCTGATAATGGCTGACATCTATGCCTAGCACCTCACTCATTGTCATCATCCTCATCAAATCTCATTGGCACATCAACTGCCTTTGAGTCCACCCATGCCTCACAAAAAGCATATATTGCAGCTGAGGCAACTCCACAGATTGTCCCTATGACCAGCACAGTCTGATTGTCTGTCGTGATGCCAGCTATGCTGGTTGCAATACTTGCCAACATTGCTGCCACACATACCCAAAATTTTCTGCTTGTGAGTTTTCCCATCATTTGTCCTCCTTATTATATTTATCTCTTGCTATCTCAAGGACTCCTGTGATCAGGAGCTCCACTGCACCACCTCCAAGACCATACTGGATCAGGATGTCAGGCACTGAGTCTTTAATCCAAAAAGTCACCCATGCTGTGATGACAAATAATATCCAGTATATGAGGACACCTTTGACAATCTTGTCTATTTTCTTTTTTGTTGTCCTTTTCATAGATCACCTGTTCCTTGCTAGGTAATTATTTAAATCATCCTTTGCCTTTTCCAGCCCTTTTGACATCTCTTTGTGTTCAAGGAGGCAGTACTGTATTTCAAACTCAATCAAGGCCAATGTGGAATGTATGAGCACCTCATTTGTGCTTTCCTGTTCTCTAAATCTGTCATTGCCTTGCTTGAGTGCCAGCTTGATGTCACTGATCTCAACATCATGGCCATCCACTCTGGTCTTGAGCTTGTCAAATGGCTCAGATGCTCTTGCTTTGAGTGCTGATTGCTTATCAATGATGTTTAAAAGAGTCAAAATCAGTCCAAATCCTCCAATAATAAATGCAATTATCTCTGGAACTGTAAAAGTCATTTACTGTTTTCCCCCTAAATAAAAAGGACAACCTATCGGTTGTCCTTACTCTCACAATATATACTGCTCATGATGCTTTTTTACATCTGTGATGTTTGTCTTGGCATAAATGAGTGTGGTCTCTATCTTTTCATGTCCCAAAAGGAGCTGCACCTCACTTATCCCCATACCTCTCCTCAATGCATCTGTTGCTGTTGTGTGCCTTATTCTGTGAGGGAATACTCTGCCTTTTATACCAGCCCTCTCTCCAAGGCTGACAACAATTTTCTCAATTCGTCTCACTGACAGCCGGCCATGTGGGCTCCTATCTGACACAAAAACATGATCAGATTCAAAATCACGCTCCATCAGCATGGTCTTTATACTGAGGATTGCTTTGGCATTTAAAAAAGCAATCCTGTGCTTTTTACCTTTTCCAAACAGATGCACCTCTCTGGTGTCAAAGTTGATATCACTGAGTTTTATCCCTGTGAGCTCTGATGCTCTGCACCCGGTAGAGTATAAAGTCTCAATTATTGCCCTCTCTTTTGATGTCTTGCATGCACTTCTAAGACTCTCAAGCTCTGTGTCTGTTAGTGGCTCCCTGATTTTTTTCTCATACTTTATTGGTGCAATCAATGCTGTTGGGTCTTTTTCAATATAGTCACTCAAGGCCAGCCACTTGAAAAATGCTCCAATATATCTCCGCTGATTCTCAATTGCAATCTGTGATGTGCCTGATCTCTGTGACAATTCATACAGATACAATCTCACATCATCTGTTCTCACCTCATCTACTGGTTTGCGTACTCTGTCAAAAAATCTCTGCAATGCATGCATATACTGGCGCAGACTGGTGTCACTGAGCCCCTCAATTTTTTTGATGACAATATACTCTTTCACCTCTTTGAGTAGGACATCAGTCTGTGTTGCCAGCTTGGTGCACTTTTCTGTGATCTCATAGCTGCTCATGACGTTATACAGTGCCTGACGTACTGCATCCAAATCATCAGCTGACAGCCTGTCTGACAGCTTTGTGACCACTTCATTGACAAATTTATCCATCAAAAAAGCCCTCCTTAAGTTTACACTAAGGCAGAGCTTGTGATACAATGTCCCCAGCCCTAGTGGTGAGGAGCTGGACTGTCTACTGTCGCAAAGTTGGAGTCCAGCTCCGTCTTTTTATTTGCGATTTCGATTACATTGTATTTTATGATGTTGTCAGAGTAAATAATCCGGGATCAGATTTCACAAAATTTTCAGACGTTAAATCTAATCTTTTGCGAACTATCTTTTTT
>JAEIGA010018291.1_pt1 | contig 10669 bp, 10 predicted proteins | sample 9270691 | NCBI WGS metagenome assembly JAEIGA01 (sample SAMN17057246, study PRJNA624740) | gut metagenome | biome: biome; isolation source: fecal sample | host: Bos grunniens | place: China: Xizang | collected 2019 | reverse complement strand
GCACGGAGCTCTTCGAGCATAGCCCTATGCCCCAGATGTACCCCGTCGAACGAGCCTATGGTAGCAACGCATGGCTGCGGATTGTACTTGTATATGTCGGTAATATGTTCCATATTCTATTTGCCCATAAGTTCATTGTTCCACACGGCGTTGCGCTCCATGAGCACTGCATCGATGCCTAACGACCTGGCAACCTCGCAGTTCTCGGCCGAATCGTCAAAGAAGATACAATCGGAGGGTTCTGCGCCCTCAGCCTTGAGGAGTTCCAGGAATATCTCCTTTTCGGGCTTACGGAGATGCATGCGGTAGGAGAGATAGAAGGCATCGAAGAAATTCTGCATAGGCTCGCCCATAGCTTCGAGGAAAAGACGCTCCAGTTCGCTCCAATGACCGTCATTGGTGTTGCTGAGAATTACGGCACGATAGCCCTGCGAACGAAGCTGCTGTATGCGGTGGAACTTGTAGGGGGCATAGCTGCCGAGCATCATGTTCCATATTGCCTGCAAAGTGCTTTCCACTTCGGTCCCCAGCCTTTCGCGCGCTGCAGCCGGGATGCTTGATGCCATATATGCGAACATCTCTTCCTTTGAGATATCGCCTCTGTCGAACTGCATCATATAGCTGTTCATGAGACAGTTTCTTTCTGTCAGAATGGCCGAATCGACACCAAGCCCAACCAATGCAGCAAACGAACGGTCGATATGCAGGTCTATCAGCACACCGCCCAAATCGAATATAATGACCTTCTTTCCTTCGAACATACACTGAATTTCTTTGAACGCGAATTTATACAAAAATTCCTTCATAAAGAAATTTTATTTACATTTGTACCAGCATAAGCTACTCTGCGGCAACTGCCCTTAACAGGCATTTTCTATTTAATAAAAATTAACACTTCGGGGGGGGTGAAACGCGAAGTTTTTATAACTTCGCCACGTCTAACAAGAAAACAGCAACATAAGAGCTATGGACCTGATAAGAATTGAAAACGTAACAAAGAGGTTTGCAAAGCATGTGGCCCTCGACGATGTATCGCTGTCGATACCGGAGGGGTCGATATATGGCTTGCTTGGACCTAACGGAGCCGGAAAGACAACATTGCTCCGCATAATCAACCGCATTATCGCGCCCGACTGCGGACGTGTGATGTTCGGCGGAAAAGAGATAAGTGCCGATGACGTATATCGCATAGGATACATGCCGGAGGAGCGCGGACTATACAAGAAAATGAAAGTGGGCGAACAGGCCATATTCTTCGCACGCCTTAAAGGGTTGTCGCGAAAGGAAGCTACCTGCAGACTGAAGGTGTGGTTCGAGAAGTTCGGCATAGAGAGCTGGTGGGACAAGAACGTCAGCGAACTCTCTAAGGGTATGGCCCAGAAAGTGCAGTTTATCGCAACGGTGCTTCATGAGCCTAAGCTGCTTATCTTCGACGAGCCGTTCTCCGGTTTCGACCCCATTAACGCAAACCTGCTTAAAGGCGAGATTCTTGCTCTCCGCGATAAGGGTGCAACAATAATCTTCTCTACTCACAACATGTCGTCTGTAGAAGAGGTGTGCGACCACATCACTCTGATAAACCAGTCGAAGAACATACTTTCGGGAAATGTTGACGAGATTCGCCATAGACACGGGGCGAACATCTTTGAGATAGACTACAGAGGAGAGGAAGAGAATATTCTTAAGGCTCTTGCAGGACGTTGCGAGATAATGGATTCAGCTCCGTCACCTACCGGATTCAACAAGGTAAAGCTGCACATTGCCACCGACGAAGAGGTACGCGCAGTGATTGCAGCAGCAAACGAGAGTGTTGAAATGCGCTCGTTCCGAGAGATAATACCGTCCATGAACGACATATTCATTCGCGCCGTGAACGGAAATCTTTAACCATAAACGACATTTGAGATGAAAAGCAAGATAGGAATAATCATTGGAAGGGAATTCAACGAGCGCGTTCACAAGAAATCGTTTATCATAACGACGCTGCTCACACCTGTACTGATGCTGGGCATGATGTTCGCACCTGTACTTATATCACTGTATTCCAAGGGAGAACAGAAGCGGATTGCAGTTGTAGATGAGAGCAAGATAATAGCTCCTGCGCTCCAGAGCAGTGACGAGGTCGTGTTCGAGACTACTCCCTTGCCGATTGAGATTGCAAGAAAAGAGTACAGCGAGTATTTTGCCGTTCTGCACATAGGAAGCGACATAATGGAGAACCACAACGATGTACAGATATACACCAACGGTTCAACATCCATTGCCCTGGAACAGAATATCGCCACGCAGATTGAAATGGTACTGCAGAACGAGAAGCTCAAGAAGCACAACATTGAGAACTTGCCGGAGATTCTTGCCGACATAAAGAGCGATGTCAACATGCAGTCGTACAAGAACAGTGCCGGCGAAGAGGAGGAAGCGGAATCGTCGTCATCGGTTGTGGCAACTGTGCTTGCATACGTTCTGAGCTTCATGCTATACATGTTCCTGCTTATCTACGGCGTAATGGTGATGCAGTCGGTAATCGAGGAGAAGAACAACCGCGTGCTTGAGGTAATGGTGTCATCGGTGCGCCCGTTCGATATGATGATGGGCAAGATACTGGGCGTTGCATGCGTTGCTGTGCTGCAGATTGTAATATGGATCGTACTTATTGGCGGAACGGCATACTTTGTGCTACCAATGATCCTGCCCGATGAGATTATGCAGGCACTCACCATGATGAGAGAGGGAGGTGCGCAAGCAGCTATGCAGGGCGGTGCCGAGATTGGTATGCTGCAAGCAGTGATGATGCTGAGCAATGCCGGCTACATTGCAACCATACTGGCATCGTTGCTGGTGTTCGTTGTTGGAGGATTCCTGCTCTATGCTGCAATGTATGCTGCTGTAGGTTCGTCTGTCGATAGCCCGCAGGATGCACAACAGTTGCAAACACCTATCACAATCCCAATTATTGTCAGCCTGTTCGTAATGCTTTCAGTAATAAACGACCCCACATCGGAACTTGCATTCTGGTTCTCGATGATACCGCTCACATCGCCTATCGTGATGATGGCACGCATACCGTACGAGATTCCGACATGGGAGATTGCAGTTTCGGCAATTATCCTATACGCCTCGTTCCTTATTGTAGTATGGGGTGCTGCGAAGATTTATCGAGTAGGAATTCTCATGCATGGCAAGAAGCCTAACATAAAGGAACTCTGGCGTTGGATGAAGTATTGATGTGCAGTGCCTTGGAACGGGATGAGAGCTAATTGAGACCGCGACAAGGCACCGATATGACACTATTACAAATTTTAGCATAAAAAATTTGCAATATAAGAGAAATTACCATACCTTTGCAAAGTATTCGAAAATAGAATACTCGGGCTTTTAGCTCAGTTGGTTAGAGCAACAGACTCATAATCTGGAGGTCCTAGGTTCAAGCCCTAGATGGCCCACAAGCGGATAACTTTTGTTATCCGCTTTTTTGTTTGCAGGTCTCTCACCTACGGTTATCTCCTTCGTTCTATCCGTTTGCACCGGCTACGCCGACAGCAAACAACGAAGTCGATGGGTCTCTAAGAGACAAATCTCAAGCCCTAGATGGCCCACAAGAGAATCGCTTTTAGCGGTTCTCTTTTTTATTGCAGGGCTTACCCCGTGATTATCTCAAGCCCTATAACAGAAAAGATAGCACTAAACTGATTTTATAGAATTGATTAAACGAATATTTATGGGAACCGTCCTTGCACTACTCACTGCAATCACCATCATTGCATTATGTAATCTTATTGTAATACTGTACAGCAAAGGCAGAATATACGACAGTGTAGAAGATATACCGCATAAAGAGGTCGGGTTGCTGTTAGGAACATCACCTGTCACAAAAAGCGGTAAGGCAAACATATATTATACATATCGCATTGACGCAACAGAGAAACTTTACAAAGCCAAGAAAATAGACCGTATTCTTATTAGCGGAGACGGCAAGGAGACAAGCTATGACGAACCAGAATATATGAGGAAGCACCTGATTGAGAGAGGAATACCTGCCGACAAGATAACAATGGACAAAAAAGGATTAAGAACTTACGATTCTGTCATTAACGCAAAAAAGATTTATGGATTGACTGAATTCACTGTAATATCACAGAAGTTCCATAATGAACGAACCATTTTCCTTGCAAGGCATAACAATATAGATGCTATAGGATTCAATGCAAAGGATGCCCCTAACCAAAAAGGCAAATCTGCCATACAGATAAGAATCAGAGAAACCTTTGCAAAGGTCAAAGTGTTCAAGGACCTGATATAACAGCGAGTTCAAGTGAGCTGGAATTTGCTTGATATCTATTCCGCCGACAAAGATGATGCTAAAATAAGGAATAGAACCAAATCCTTATAGGCATACTATAATCACCCATAAATATGCGAAGTTGTCACTTCATCCAACACTTTTAACCGCTAAATACCTTTTTACGGTTTATTTTGTTGTTTTGTTAAATAATTCTCAACCTTCACACGACTGTCTTGTATTCCATTTCTTGTCGTTCTATTCTCTTCTTTCATAACTGAAAGAAGCAAAGGTTCCGCCACAGAACAAAATCAGTCGAAACACCCTTCTGCTTAGGAGTTGGTAAACCAACATCCTTCGTTTGGTTGTTTCTTGGCGCTACGCTCTTCTCGTTTGTGATTAGGCGCTCCGGAAACGCTCGGTATTGCGTTTTGGGCAATATAACGGCATACCTCGCTACGTCCTCGCTTTCTCCTAATCACAAACGGAGCTACGCTGTGATTTTGACAGTGGCGGGAGTCTTTTTAAAATTACCTATGCTGGTGTAATGCTTGTTATATAAATGCTTTCCTTGACAAGTAAGCTGTGGGTCACAGATGTTCTGATAAGAATAAGTAGTTCAGCCCACATGCTTTTTCTACTGAACATAGCCCCCCAGACTTTGCAGGTGAACCCTCCAAAAGCAAGTTCCGGTATTCTTGGTGATATACTGTTTTTTGGGGTTACCAACAATAGTATGGAGCGAATCAATTGACAATTCCACTGTTATTATTATTAACGCCATTCACATCTCGTTTTTCTGCTTTAAACTTATATTTGCACATAAAAGGTAAACAGCTGAGATTGGAACAGATTTCAACCCATTAAATCTTCGTTTTATGAAAAAGTTTATTATCGGCATTGGAGAGGCATTATGGGACAAATTCATCAAAGAGCATCTCCTTATTAGAAAACCTGGTGGTGCACCTGCCAATTTTGTTTATCACACGACCCAACTTGGTATTGAAGGCTTTGTCGTAAGCGCAGTCGGAGATGATGATTTAGGACGCGAACTTCAAGAATTCCTTGACAAAAAAGGAGTTCGTTACATTATGCACATCTCCAATAACAAGACCGGTGAAGTTGAAGCGACACCACTCGCGAATGGTGACAATGAGTATAAAATATTCAAGAATGTTGCATATGACGACATTCCTTACACCGATGCACTTGACAAGCTCGTTCCTTATATAGGTGCAATATGTTTCGGTACCTTGGCTCAAAGAGAAAATGGCACAAGTTCACAGACGATCAGACGCCTGCTAGAGAGCGTAGATGATGAAAGCACATTAAAGATCTACGACATCAACATCCGCCCCACATGCGATATATCGAACCTCGAAAGTACAACAGAAGAGGATGCAAGAGTAGAACGCGAAAAGTTGATGGCAATATATACAACAAGCCTTCAACTTGCCAACATCCTTAAGATAAACCAGACTGAACTGCCTATTTTGGCGGAGTGCCTTGGGATCAAGGGAGAGCACAAACAAATATGCGAAGCCCTGATAGAACGGTTCAAACTGAATATTGTGATATATACCCTTGGGGAAGAAGGTAGCATTGTTTATTACAAGGAAGCAGGGAGTCAAGAACTTCAAGAGAGCTATTGCCGTGTAGATATTGATGATATTATCAGTGAACTCAACATTACCAAGGACGAGAACTGTGACACTGTTGGAGCAGGCGACTCTTTTACTGCAGCATTCGTTGCCGGAATAATCAAGGGGCTCGACATTAAGGATGCACATTATAAAGCGTCAAGGCTTGCCGCTTATGTATGTACAAGACAAGGAGCTATGCCGCAACTTCACAAAAGCATATTATTCTAAATAACTTTTATATAATTAACCAATGAGCCGAAAATAATTCAGAGTAGGCACATATTTAAAACACATTACTATGAAAAAAAAGATTTTAACCCTAATTGCTATTTTTATGTCTGTTGCGGTTTTAGCAGCAGTTTCGGGTATTGTAATTTATTCTGATTCTTGTAATAAATGTGTAATCACAAAGACAGACCGCAAATGTGGCAAATGTTCAGGATTCATGGAATCAACATACGACAAGAAATTGTCGGAGACAAAAAAAGATGGCAATGCCTACTACACTTACAAATGCAAAAAATGTGGGCATGAATGTTATGGAAGATTAAAACTATAATACATATATGAAAAATATCACAATCCATATACTGCATCTGGTACTGATTTTTACATTGACCAGCCCACTCGTTGCACAAGAGATGTCAGACTTATCAGATGCAGGTTATGCTCATTGGATAGCAGCCAACAGACTTTTGGATAACGCCGGAAGCCCGGAGGAATTTGAGCTTGTCGCAACTGAATTGGAATCGGTAATAGAAACCGACCCACAGTTTAAGGACACATATATGAAACTGGTACATGTGTACGAGAAGATTGCTATAAAAAGGGGAGAACCGGTTTTTGTAAAGGCAGAACAACTGCTCAACAACTATCTTGAAAGATTCCCTGACGAGAAACGCGAGATTGGAGCGGAAAGGATATATATCAATGCTTTAAGAGAAAAATACAAACAGAATATCCCAATGGGATTTGTCGGAAGGTGGGGATGGCTTGAAATATCATGTACAAACGGGCATTTTACAGCTACAACACATCGTGAAAGTGATAAATACAAATATGAGGTGGTATCAATAAAGCAAGTGAACAACCATTTGATTCTTAAAATCAAGAGAATATATGACGGAATTGCAACTGGTAAGCTAAAATATGATAGAAATTTTAAAAAATATATTCCACATGTTCATCGTTGTAATGGTATAGATTATCTATGGACTAAAGAAATTGAAACAATAACATACAAGATTTATAATGAAAACGGAACCAACTATTTTGGAATAATAGAAATACACAGTGAATTATACTCCCAAGGAGCTTTCATCCATTCATGTTCAAGAAAATACAAAGATCCGATATTGGTAACAAAATTATAAATTGCATCATGCCCTTGTCATAGATTACCCAACACAAATATAGTGCTATGAAAAGATTTTTTATATTAGTTACGCTCAGTTCCATACTAATGAGCACACATACCTTTAATCTTTATGCCCAAAGTCGTAATGAAAGGGAGATTGCCAAACATGCAATATCGCACGACAAACTGCTGGAGCGTTTGATGAAGTATCTGTCAGTAGAGAGTTACTCAAAATACGACAATATAAACAATACTTGGACCATGACGCCCGGTCAAGAAAAGATGGCTACAATGCTTGCGGCAGAGGCCAGGGAACTTGGCGCAGAGGTCTATCACAGTCCTGACAATTACGTGTATGTTACAGTCCCTTCAAATATCAATAAAGATATCCCCGTCATGGGCATATGCAGCCACCTCGATTACTCGGAAGAGGCTCCTCACATAGGTATAAAGCCATCTGTCACCCGATATCAAGGCGGTGATATCGTACTTAGCCCAGGAGTTGTATTGAGTCCCGAATCCAAAGAGGGACGAGACCTCAACAACCTTGTAGGCAAGACATTGATACATACCGACGGTACTACGCTCTTGGGCGGAGACTGCAAGAACGGTTGTGCGGTAGCGATGTCAGTACTGGAGACATTGATGAAATCGAACATCAAGCATGGCGAGGTGCAGTTTGTATGGTGTCCGAATGAGGACATCGGTAAGTCTGCCGAAAGAATAGACACGACATACTTTAACCCAGAAATATTCTATGACATTGATGGAGAGGGCAACAAAGAAGTCGGTATTGCAAATTTTACAGCTAGAGGCATATTCATGAAGTTCATCGGCAAGGACGCGCACCCAGGAGAAGCAAAAGCTATGGGATTGGGCGATGCTATGGCTGCTGCTGCACAATTTGTTGCCGCAATACCATTGGATTGCCGTCCGGAACATTCTGAGGGTACTCAAGGGTATATGCAGGCATACGGATTCACTCAAGAAGGCATTGACTGGATAGTAAAATTGCGTTTGCGATACTTTGATGCCGCGGATGGTGAAAAATATGACAAAGTTGTCAAAAATGCTCTTGAATCAATAAAAAGGGACTATCCTAACGTTGGTATTGAAACCATCATGGACAAAATAGAATATGAGAACGTGTCATACTCTATTCACCCGGAATGTATTCCTTCACTGCAAAAGGCAGCAGAAAAATGCGGAAAAGAACTTGAACTACTATCGAACAGAGGCGGCACTACAGCTGCAATGATGGCAGCCAAAGGACTCAGAGGCGGCCTTCTCGTATTCTCCGGACAACATGCTATACACTCTGTATACGAATATTCGGTTCTTGAAGAAGTACATGAATCATACATGCTCATGTTACACACCATTGATGAAATTTCAAAATTAAAGTAACCAAACATAACCACCGGAGGAGGACCCTGAAGCCCTCCTCCGGTGGTTATATCAATGTCATTCAGGCAAGCAGTGCTGTAGCCAACTGCTCCATGGCTACAACATCGCTATCCTTCATGCGAGAGCGTATGGTAACCATAGGCTCCACAATATCTATCTCCTTCATGCCCTCTAGCATGCCGCGCATGACGCGGCCTGCAGTCGGAGCCCATGAACCGTTCTCCATAACGGCTACCCGGCGTTTCTGGAGGTAATCACTTGTAAAACATTGACTTTCAATACAGAAATCAAAAGAGACAAACGAAAGCAGAATGGAACTTACAACGTGAAACGCCATTTAACCCTTGACCGCAAGGTAAAGAGATTATCAACAAGTCTATTTGCTACATCTAAAGACTTAACTGAAGACTTCAAAATCAAACAATCTTCACCATTAAGGCGAGAAGCAGACAGCCTTATTCGCAGTTACCAAGAGAGGTGCGCCTAGTTGTAAATAGAACTAAGCCACTACACCGTTGATGATATAATAGAATATCTGAACGGTGAAAAAGTGCACCCCAAAAGTACATCCCTTATTGTTTTCATATGAGCGCCTTATAGAACTTACATATATTTATTTGAACATAATACGTCCCTGAGGTTCACTATACTCAACGCCTACGCAACCACCAAGACTATATTCAAGGTAATGACGTAGAATTTCTATATCAGCCCCCCAATAAGTTGAAATTGGTTTTACCTGATTAAATATGCCGGAACCGCCTTGTTCGAGGATTAGGTAATCCAAAGTGGCCATTATATATTGGTGCGATAATTCTATCTCTTTGTACTCTCCACTTTGTTTATCCAATACTTCTACATTAGAGACACGGCGATAACCCTCTCCAACATACGAGAATAACGAAGTTTCCGAATCTTTCACTACAGGAGACGGAATGGAAGGATTAACCTCAAAGCGCAAACCGCTAACTTGCATGAAAGAACCCGATTCGGCGGGTAAAGAAGAAACAGAAAACTCCAACACATCAAGCAATTGTTGTCCGGTAATACTTCCCGTAGCAATCATATCACCAAAAGGCATTACATTATAAAGGTCGTTGAATAGGATGTTACCACGATTTATATTGGTGCGAATACCACCACCATTAATTAAAGCGATATCGGCACCCGTGAAAACGCGCAAGGCATCAGCACAGAAATCACCGAGATTTGATTCCTGATTACGGACGATACGTGTTCCATCGGCATCATAAATCGTAAGGTCGACTTCGCTATTCCCAATGACAAAATTACCCTGGCTCCCAATATTTTCTTTCAAGCGATTGATAAATTCTTGCGCCTTATTATCAGCTGGAATCTTACCATTAACTATATCTGTAAGCGAAGAATGTATAGTTCCATCGGTGTTGATAGTTAGTTGGCCAATATATTGGAAATTTGTGCCGGAGGAAGTTAGCAAAACAGGCTTGCCGTCTTTGTTGTTCACAAATCGTTCTTCAATAACGTGATGGTCGTGACCATCGATTACTGCATCCAAGCCCGAAGTGTTGATGATTAAGTTAGTAGAGCTAGAATGACCTCCGCTTTTCTCACTATCGCCTAAATGAGCGAGAGCTATGACATAATCGGCTCCATTTTGGCGGACTTCATCAATAATTTTTTGGGCATTCTGATAAAAGTCCTCACGCATAAAGCTATAAAGCGGGTTACCTTGTTCATCACTCAGGCTGGTAATTGTGCCGCTTGTTGTCGTTGTAAAGCCGACATACGCTACATCAACTTTTCCATAACTGACCATATGATAGGCGGGATAGGGATAAGTGTCGGTTTGTATATTCTTAAAGTTGGCACAAACCACTGGTGCATCCAGAGCTTCTGTAATATTGAACATTTGCTCCATACCATAGTCAAGTTCGTGATTACCTAAAACTACAACATCATAGCCTACATAATTCATAATCTCAACAATCCGTTCGCCTTTTG
>JAEIGA010018290.1_pt1 | contig 10669 bp, 8 predicted proteins | sample 9270691 | NCBI WGS metagenome assembly JAEIGA01 (sample SAMN17057246, study PRJNA624740) | gut metagenome | biome: biome; isolation source: fecal sample | host: Bos grunniens | place: China: Xizang | collected 2019 | reverse complement strand
GGTAAATAACTTGCCTTTTTCCACCCTACTCAAACATCCTTATCTGAATTATCAGCAGGTAAAGGTTATCCTACAACTCCGAAAACAAAAGGGGAAACTTTCCGGTTGGAAGAATTTACAGCTGTTGGAAGAATTTACGGAGTTGGATCGGAAGCGTTTATATCCCTATATTTCTTTTACAACCAAACCCTAAAAACTACATTTGTATATACAGAACTTTTTAATTAGGTTTGTGTTCTTTATAAGCAAACCTATCTAAAAATAGACAGCAGATATGGAACTGATAAGTAGTTGGATTAATGAAATAAATGAGATACTGTGGTCATATATCTTAATTATTCTGTTATTAGGATGTGCCGTTTGGTTCACTATCAAAACACGTTTTGTCCAATTCTGTATGATACGCGAAATGGTTCGTGTGTTGGGAGATTCTACCAATAAAGCCCACAAAGAAGAGAAACACATCTCCTCTTTCCAAGCATTTGCTGTTTCATTAGCCAGTCGTGTCGGTACGGGTAATTTAGCAGGAGTAGCAACAGCCATTGCTGTAGGAGGACCGGGAGCCGTCTTTTGGATGTGGATCATTGCCCTATTAGGTTCATCCAGTGCCTTCATCGAATCAACTTTGGCACAGCTTTACAAACAAAAAGGAAAAGATTCTTTTATCGGAGGACCAGCCTATTATATGCGTCATGGATTAGGATTGAATTGGATGGGAATTCTATTTGCGATCTTGATTTCCATTACTTTCGGTTTCGCTTTCAATTCGGTACAAAGCAATACGATATGTGCAGCTCTACAAGGTTCCTTTGATTTAAATCCGATCACAGTAGGAATCATCCTGACAGTATTGACACTTATCATTATCTTCGGAGGTATTCAACGTATAGCCAAGGTAAGCAGTATCATCGTACCTGTTATGGCTTTGGGATATGTTTTACTAGCTCTGCTTATCGTGTTATTCAATATCACTGAACTACCAACTGTCATCAAACTAATCATAAACAGTGCGTTCGGTTGGGAACAGGCATTAGGAGGTTCAGTCGGTGCAGCATTACTAATGGGTATCAAACGAGGATTGTTTAGTAATGAAGCCGGTATGGGTTCAGCTCCCAACGTAGCAGCAACCGCCTCTGTCACTCACCCTGTCAAACAAGGCTTGATTCAAACATTGGGTGTTTTTACCGATACATTGCTTATTTGTACTTGTACCGCTTTCATTATCCTATTCAGTGGTGTACCTTTAGATGGGTCCATCAATGGCGTACAACTGACACAGCAGGCATTAATCCTTGAAGTAGGTAATGCCGGAGGTTTTTTCGTTGCCATTGCTATTTTCCTATTTGCCTTCAGTAGTATCATCGGCAACTATTACTATGGTGAGGCAAATATACGGTTTATCACCTCAAAAAAAGGGGTACTTTACCTTTATCGTATCCTAGTTGGTGGAATGGTTATGTTTGGTGCTTTGGCAAGTTTGGATTTAGCTTGGAGTTTGGCCGATGTTACGATGGGACTTATGACAATCTGTAACTTGATAGCCATCTCACTCCTAAGCAAACAGGCTTTTCTTTTACTACAGGATTATGTAAATCAAAAGAAACAAGGAATCAAAGAACCTGTATTTGATAAAAATAAATTTCCTGAATTAAAAGATAAAACCGAATGCTGGTAACTCTTTTTTATTGATAAATCAAACTAAACAGCTGTTCAGGAGCAAAAATCTCATTGGCCACCTCTTGAATCTGCTCAGCAGTAAGTTTTTCTACTTTTGCAAATACTTCAGGAAGTGTATCATAGCGGTTATAATGTAAAAAGCTTTTTCCTAAACCTAAGAAAAGTCCTTCACGATTATCACCGGATACCCCTAACTGTCCGATTAACTGTTTTTTTGCAGCAGACAATTGAGTAGTAGATAATTTCTGTTCCCGTAATCGATCCAGCTCTTTATGAACCAAACGAATAGCCTTATCTTTATTCTTCGGATCAGTTCCAAAATAGATTGTTGCAACTCCTGTATCAGTATAGGATGTTACGTTCGATTCCACATTGTAAACCAATCCATGTTTCTCTCTTAAAGAAATATTCAACCGACTATTCATTCCCGGTCCTCCCAACAGGTTATTCAATAGAAATAACGACAAACGTTTTTCGTTATACATGCTATAAGCACGTCCACCTATCAACACATGTGCTTGATGTGTATCTTTATGAACTTGACGATTGACTGAAACAATCTTTTCCGGAATCACCCGATTACGTGATACCATCGGATAATCAATATCGGATAAAAGGCTTTCAGCCATCTGTATAACCTTTTTAAATGGGATTCGTCCCATGGAGAAAAAGACCATATTCTCCGGTACATAAAAACGTCTCAGAAAAGACTTACCTGTATTCGTATCAAAACTTAACAAAGACTGTTCATTTCCCAATATATTATGTCCTAAAGCGTGTCCTTCAAACAGAAGATTTTCAAATTCATCATAAATTAATTCTGAAGGGCTATCTTCATACGAATTAATCTCATCCAAAATAACATCAACCTCTTTTTCTATTTCCTGTTCCGGAAACTGAGAATGAAACACTAAATCTGTTAATAGTTCAAAAGCACGACGAAAATGCTCTTCCATAAAGATTGAATAGACAAACGTCTCCTCTTTAGTTGTATAAGCATTCAACTCTCCACCTACATTTTCCATCCGATTGAGAATATGCCAGGACTTACGCTTTTCTGTACCTTTAAAAATCATGTGTTCTACAAAATGAGCCAAACCAAACTCATTGGCAGCTTCATCCCGTGTCCCTACATTGATGGCAAAACCACAATATGAAACCGGAGAAACAGAAGGAAGATGTACGATCCGCAATCCGTTGGACAAAATATGAGAGAAATAAACCTTTTCCATATCCATTTATTAGAGGGCACAAAAGTACAAAAATATATGCCTTCCTCTGTGTAAGATAGATTAAAATAGATACATTTGTACATTCATATTAATTGTAATAACACAGAAGACTATGATCAATGAAGCTATTTCGTCTATTTTGCAACAAGAAGCAGATGCAATTCGTAACATCCCAATAACGAGTAACTATGAAGAGGCTATCCAACTCATCGTTAAACATGTACATGAATTAGGCGGCAGTCTGATTACCAGTGGAATGGGGAAAGCCGGACAAATAGCTATGAATATCGCCACTACATTCAGTTCAACCGGGACACCTGCTTACTTCTTACATCCCAGTGAAGCACAACACGGAGATTTGGGTATTGTTCGCAAAAACGATGTTATGCTTCTTATCTCTAACTCCGGCAAGACACGTGAATTACTCGAACTGGAAGAATTGGCATGTGGACTTGTTCCTAATATTCCATTCATCGTAATCACCGGTAATCCGGAAAGTCCTTTGGCTGAAAAAGCAACAATCTGTTTGCCTACAGGTGCTCCTCAAGAGGTATGTCCGCTCGGATTAACTCCTACTACCTCCACCACTGTCATGACAGTCATTGGCGATATATTGGTTGTTGGAACCATGAAACAAATTCATTTCAATTATGGAGATTATGCCAAACGGCATCATGGAGGTTACTTAGGAACAAAAAGTCGTGAACAAAGTAAAATAGAAAACAAATAGATATGAGAAAGGTAATTGGTATAGGAGAAACCATCTTAGATATTATCTTCAAGAATAATCAACCTTACATAGCTGTACCGGGAGGTTCCACCTTTAATGGTTTGATATCTTTAGGTCGTTTAGGTGTTCCGGTCTCTTTTATCAGTGAAGTTGGGAACGACCGAGTTGGTGAAATCATCCGGTCTTTCATGAAAGAAAACAATCTTTCTACCCAATATGTCGATTGTTTTCCAGAAGGAAAAAGTCCCATTTCTTTAGCATTCTTGGAAGAGAGCAGCAGTGCCAATTACATGTTTTATAAAGAGTATCCCAAACAACGTTTGAATGTAGAATTACCGGAAATAAACGAGGATGACATCTTTATCTTTGGTTCCTACTATTCACTTAATCCAGCCCTTCGTAAACGGATGAAAGAAATATTGGATTACGCGCGAGAAAGAAAAGCAATCCTATATTATGACCCTAATTTCCGAAAGGCTCATGCTCATGAAGCAAACCTTTTAAGACCTTCTATTTTGGAAAATTTTGAATATGCAGATATCGTAAGAGGATCTGACGAAGACTTTTTCAATATATTCAACATGACCGATACCGAAAAGGTTTATACAGATCATATTCAGTTCTATTGTAACCATTTTATCACCACCCATGGAGCAGACGGAGTTAATTTGTATAATGGTAATCAAAGATACCATTATGACTCTTTTCCTCTCGAACCTATCAGTACAATCGGAGCTGGTGATAACTTCAACGCAGGTGTCATTTTGGGTTTGTTAAAATACAACATTCGCCATCAAGATTTAGCAACACTCTCTGAAGAAATGTGGGGACGTATTGTTCGTTGTGGTATCGATTTAGCAAGTGAGGTCTGCCGCAGTTATGATAATTACATAACTAAAGAATTTGCAATGCATTATCATAAACAGTCTTAAATAACATTAAGAGTCAATATAAGAAGATATATTTTCTATATCTTTGACGTATGAATGGTTGTATTATGATTATAAAACAAACGCTTACTCTATTTATCTTTTTTCTCTTACTCATAGGATGTAGTTCCAATAAAACTCCCGAAATTGAATCTGTTTGTTTACGGGATAACATAGGAAACTATATCATTAAATGGGAAACTAATCCACAAATAGAAGGAATCATGAAACTTTATGTTTCTGATACTCCTCATTCCTTTAACATGTCTTATCCTTGCAATTTAGCTGATATTAAAGAGGGTAAAGTTACTTATATTACCCAAGACAATATCAGTCGCAAGTACTTTCTTTTATCTTTCAACGATGAGTATTTTCATACTATTGGTGCCCGTTCCATACAAATGGATAGCGTACAAAATTTACGTGACATAGGAGGATATACCCATAAACGAGGAAAACGTGTTACCCAATGGGGGAAAATATACCGTTCTGGTGAACTTACATCGTTAAGTGATAAAGACATTATCCGCATAAATAATCTGAAAATCAAAACCATCATTGACCTAAGAGGAGAAGATGAAAAAAGTCTGGCCCCCAATAAATATCCTAATGTAAAAGTAATACCCATTCCTATACCGGTTAAAGACAAAGACATTATCGTACAAAGGTTAGAGGAGGGAGAAATACGTAAAGGAGATGGTGTCGTTTACATGCAGGATACCTATTTACGATATATGGCTGAAAACAGTGAACAATTCGGTCAAGCCTTAAAAGTATTTCTTAACAAAGAAAATTACCCTATTTTGGTCAACTGCTCCATGGGAAAAGATCGAACAGGCTTTTTGATGGCAATGTTATTATCGGCACTTGAAATTCCGGAAGAAACCATTTTAGAAGATTACACAACATCCAACCATTATATCAATATCAAGCACCATGCAAAAATGGCACAAAATCTGAATACAGATGCGCAAGAAACCATTACATTATTGCTTCATGCAAATGAATCATGGCTTGAATTGGTCTTTAACAAAATTAAAAAGGAATATGGCTCTACAAAGAAGTTCTTATCAGAAAAGTTACAACTAAGTGAAAAAGAACAAGAGCAATTAAAAGATATGCTATTAGATTAAATAAGTATTCGATTATTGTCGTACCTTTGTACAATCTAATATATATTACATTTTGAAAACATTTGAAGAATTAGGAGTTGCCGCACCTATATTGAAGGCAATTCAAGAAATGGGATATGAATCCCCTATGCCAGTACAGGAAGAAGTGATTCCTTTTTTACTGGGAGAAGATAATGATGTCATTGCATTAGCACAGACCGGAACAGGTAAAACAGCTGCTTTTGGTCTTCCAATCTTACAAAAAATCAATGTTGATATTTATCAACCACAAGCACTCATACTTTGTCCGACACGTGAACTCTGTTTACAAATAGCTGACGATTTAAATGATTATTCCAAATACATTCATAATCTGAAAGTTTTGCCTGTTTATGGAGGTTCCAGCATTGAAAGTCAGATCAAAACATTAAAAAGAGGGGTACATGTGGTTGTTGCCACACCCGGTCGTTTATTAGATTTGATGAACCGTAAAACGGTTAATTTGAATTTGATAAAGAATGTCATCATGGACGAAGCCGATGAAATGTTAAACATGGGCTTCACTGATAGTATCAATGCCATTCTTGCCGAAGTTCCGGAAAACCGAAATATGTTGCTTTTCTCTGCAACCATGCCAAAAGAAATTGCCAACATCACGAAAAAATACATGAAGAATCCGAAAGAGATCGTGATCGGTAATAAGAATGAAGGCAATAAAAATATACGGGATATCTATTTCATGGTACGTGCTCAAGACAAATACTTAGCATTAAAACGTATTGCTGACTTTTATCCCAATATCTATGGTATTATCTTCTGTCGCACACGTAAAGAGACCCAAGAGATTGCAGACAAATTGATTCAAGACGGATATAATGCCGACTCCCTTCATGGTGAACTTAGTCAGGCACAACGTGATTATGTGATGCAAAAATTCCGTATCAAGAATCTACAGCTATTAGTAGCAACCGACGTGGCTGCTCGTGGTCTGGATGTTGATGACCTTACCCATGTCATCAATTATGGTTTACCGGATGATATTGAATCATATACACACCGTCGTGGTCGTACCGGTCGTGCCGGCAAAACCGGTATTTCGATTTCTATCTGTCATATCAAAGAAAAGGGTAAAATCCGTGAAATCGAACAAACCATCAAGAAGAAATTTGAAAAAGGCGAAATGCCTACCGGTCATGCTATCTGCGAAAAACAGCTATTTAACTTGGTTGATCAGATTGAGAAGGTAAAGGTAAACGAAGAAGAGATTGCCTCATTAATGCCGCAAATCTTCCGCAAATTAGAATGGTTAGACAAAGAAGATATCATTAAACGTATGGTTTCATTGGAGTTTAACCGAATGATTGATTACTATAAAGATGCAGATGAGATCCAACAAGTAGATGATCATTCTAATAAAAAAGAAAAACGAGGACATACTGCAGAAGCCGGATATGCTCGTCTCTTCCTTAACTTTGGAAAAGCAGATGGTCTATATGCCAGTCAATTGATTGAGTTAGTCAATAAATGTGTACCGGGTAAAATAGACATCGGCCGCATTGATCTACGTGAAAACTTTTCATTCTTTGAAGTAGAAGAAAAAGAAGCCAAACGCGTGATGAAATGCATGAACGGTTTTGAAATCGATGATCGTCGTATCTCTGTAGAACCGGCACAAGGAAAAAAAGGAGAAGGAGAAAGTAAAGGACGAAGTAAGAAAGGTAGCCATAATGAAAATGCTCCAAAAAGCAGACGTGGTAAAGGTCGGACCGAACGTTCAGATCGCGACTTCCGCAAAGAAGAACGAGATAGTTCACGTCCATGGAAACGAACCTCTTCCGCTCGTGAAGCTCGTAAGAAAAGACGTTAAGTTTAATATACCATTATACAAAGTGGGGAATCAGACAAATCAGTCTAATTCCCCACTTTTATTTTAGTTTCTACCCATGAAACTTTTGGTTTCACGCCTGAAACTTCGAGTTCCATCGGATGAAACTTCATTTACATCAATAACAAATAAAAAAACATAAAGTCTGATTTATATTTTTTACCTTTAACCGCTGAAAAATAACAAACTCATGAATAAATTCTTTATCCTTACAACCATTCTTTTCAGTTATTGCTGCAATCTGTTTGCACAAGAAATAGAATATGCCCGTCCGGTTAATACTCCGGAAAGTTGTACCAGTATCATGGTAGGTAAAAAAGCTTCTACAGATGGATCTGTAATGACTAGTCACACATGTGATGGAAACTATCGTACATGGATGAATATCGTGCCAGCAGCCCGATATGACAAAGATACAATTGTATCAATCTATGAAGGATATATGCATACCGAACACGCTATGGATAGTACAGGAATGAAACTAAAAGGAATCATTCCGGAAGCACGTGCCACCTATCAATATTTGAATACGGCCTACCCTTGTCTGAATGAAAAACAATTAGCAATTGGTGAAACAACCATCACCGGCCGTAAAGAGTTACAGAACGAAAAAGGGATGTTTATGATTGAAGAGTTGGAAAAAATGGCTTTACAACGTTGCAGTACAGCACGTGAAGCTATCCAACTGATTGGTGAATTGGTTGAAAAATATGGATATGCAGATCTTGGAGAGTGTCTGACCATCGCCGATCCAAATGAAGTTTGGCATTTTGAAATTTTTGGTGAAGGCCCTAACAAAATCGGAGGAGTATGGGCAGCAGTTCGTATACCAGACGATCATGTAGGTGTTTCTGCGAATGTACCTCGTATTTCTACACTTGACCTAAAAGATAAAGCCAACTATATGGCCTCCAAAAATGTGTTTTCTGTTGCCAAAAAGATGGGTTTATGGGACGGAAAAGAACCTTTTAAATTTTGGAAAGCGTATGGTGGAGGTAATAATTCAGGAGAACCTAAATCATTCAGTATTCGTGAATATTTTATCTTAAACACATTAGCTCCTTCCCTTGGTCTTTCATACGATGCTGAAGAGTTGCCAATCAGTGTCAAACCGGATAAGCAGGTTTCCATCACTGATATGATGGCTCTTTTCCGTCAGACATATGAAGGAACTGAATGGGATATGACTCAACACTTAAAAGTAGTTGTCAAGGATAAAGAAACCAATCGAATCGATACTATTATCAGCCCGGCTGCCAACCCTTGGATGAAACCGGATATGGTCAGTATGTTGAATGGGATTAAAGAAGGGACAACTACCCGTTATCGTTTAGTGGCAGTTCCACAGTGTTCCTACTCACATATCATCCAACTTCGTAGTTGGTTACCCAATGCTATCGGTGGGGTTGCTTGGGTCTCTTTTGATAATCCTGGACAAAGTCCACGCATTCCAATCTTTGCCGGAATTACTAAACTTCCTGAAATTTTCCATATTTGTGGTCAGCACCGTCATCGAGAAGATGCAATCATCTGGAAGTTCCGTACAGCTAATAAGTTAGCTACTGTTCGCTGGGGATTGACCAAAGATATTGTCAATGCTTCGATTGCCCATTTTGAAGAAAAGGGACAAAGCGAACTTCCTTTCGTTGAAAACCGTTACAAAGAATTGCAAAAAAGCAAAGGAGAAGAGGCTGCCTGTTCTTTCTTAACCGGTTATACTGCTGATTTTGCCGGAGCCACTATTCTACGATGGGAAGAGATGGCTGATGAATTTTGGGCTATGTTCGCAAGAGGATTCTGATATAAACCTATTTTCACTCAATAAAAAAGGCTACTTGAAATGAATCAAGTAGCCTTTTCTTATATCTCTTTACAAGATAATCTTTGTTATCCTATGGAAGCAGCTTGCTTATCCACTGAAATAAGTTCTATTTCAAAAACAAGTGTAGAATAAGCCGGAATATCTCCGTTATCAGTCGAACCATAAGCCAACTGTTGAGGAATCCAAACTTCATAGATATCACCTTCTACCATATGTTGCAAAGCAACTCCCCAACCTGAAATTACAGAACCATAATAGGTATTTGCATAATAGGAGCTTACTGCACATCGGAAAGGAACACCATCTTCTAACTGGTACTCGTCAAATAATTCTCCATTAGTAAAATAACCTTTATAATAAACTGAAACAAGACTATTAAAATAGGCTCTTTTACCATTTCCTTTCTTTATCAACTTTGCAAAAACATATCCATCACCAGCTTCTGATTCCCATTTTACATAATTAGGATCATCTGCTTTTTCTAAAAAGGCAACTTCCTGTTCTAACTTATAAGCTTCCAATTCAACAGCTTCTTGGTCCACTTTATTATCATCTCCACAAGCAGGGATAACAAGTACACACAACAACATCAACGCAATATGCAAATACTTCTTCATCTGTTTATTCCATTATCTTTTTTAATAAATTCTTCATGCTTACCTTTTCAGAGATAATTTCATGTAACTTATCAATACTTACACGTTCCTGTTCCATAGTATCACGGAAACGGATAGTTACGCAATTATCTTTCAAAGTATCGTGGTCTACTGTGATACAGTATGGAGTACCAATAGCATCTTGACGACGATAACGTTTACCGATAGAATCTTTTTCATCATATTGGCAACGGAAATCAAAACGCAACATATTTACAATTTCTTCAGCTTTTTCAGGAAGACCATCTTTCTTAACCAACGGAAGAACTGCCAACTTAATCGGAGCTAATGCTGCAGGTAATTTCAATACAACACGTGATTCACCGTTTTCCAATGTTTCTTCACAATAAGAACCAGCCATTACACTCAAGAACATACGGTCTACACCGATAGATGTTTCAATTACATACGGAGTATAGCTCTTGTTTAATTCTGGATCAAAATACTGAATCTTCTTTCCTGAGAATTTTTCATGCTGACTTAAGTCGAAGTCTGTACGGCTATGAATACCTTCTACTTCCTTAAATCCAAACGGCATTTCAAACTCAATATCAGTAGCTGCATTAGCATAGTGAGCCAACTTTTCATGATCATGGTAACGATATTTTTCATCGCCCAATCCCATT
>JAEIGA010018289.1_pt1 | contig 10670 bp, 14 predicted proteins | sample 9270691 | NCBI WGS metagenome assembly JAEIGA01 (sample SAMN17057246, study PRJNA624740) | gut metagenome | biome: biome; isolation source: fecal sample | host: Bos grunniens | place: China: Xizang | collected 2019 | reverse complement strand
ATAAATATAATTTTATAAATAAAAAATGTGAATTCTTATCTAATCAGTGGTTTGAATATTGTGGTAATTTTTATGAAGGTTTTACAAAAGTCAAATTAAATGATAAATATAATTTTATAAATAAAAAATGTGAATTTTTATCTAATCAATGGTTTGATTTTTGTAGGAATTTTCAAGAAGGTTTTGCAATGGTTGCATTAAATAAGAAATATAATTTTATAAATCAAGAAGGTAAAATTTTATCTAATCAATGGTTTGATGATTGTTTGGATTTTCAAGAAAGTTTTGCAAGAGTCGAATTAAATGGTAAATATAATTTTATAAATAAAAAATGTGAATTCTTATTTAATCAGTGGTTTGATTTATGTTTACCTTTTTATGAAGGTTTTGCAAGAGTTAGATTAAATGATGAATGGTATAAAATTGATGCCAATGGCAATTTACATAAAGAATAAAGGTGGAATTAATTTCCACCTTTTTTATTTTTGAGTTGCCCTATATTTAAATTTGCCACAACACTCTAACATATCATCTAATATATTAGATATAGCATAATCTTCATCTTTTAATGTTTTATAAAAATCCATTATATCTTTTTCCAATTCAACAAGCATATTTCTCAATGTAACTGAATGAGGAAGGTATGGTACTAAATCACCTATTTTAAAATGTTTGTCTGTAATACCCATTACGCATTCTGTGAATCTATCTTCACAATCGCTTAGTGTATCTAATATTTCATCACATAATAAATGTTCTGAATTATTATTTGTATTCCAATGTATTTCTTTTAATCTAATTAAATATCCGTGTAATGTACAGATAAATTCTACATATTCTTTTTGCATAATTTTATATATTTATTAATTTATTTTTACTGTTTCGCTTAATATTTTACTTAAATCATAAGATGTTGTTTTGACAAAATTAGGTGTTGGACAGGCTTTCATACCTGGATATGGGTGTACATGTTCTGCAAATGCATTTACGAATAATTTTAAAAAATCGATTAATACATCACCATATGGTAGGTTATGTGCTTTATCAATAATTTTTTGCATTTCATTATCTGTAATAAGGCCGTTTTTATCATTTGTTTTAAAAACGTCTTTTGAATTATTACCGATAAGATTGATTTTGTCTGCAACTATTGTTGCTGTACTTCTGTATTCATCACCATCTTTACCTCTTTTTTCGTCACTATGTTTAAGATGTATAAATGCTGGGTCTTTTCTATTAAAGATTATATTTCCTTTTGCTTTTGTGTCATTAAGTCTGCTTCCAGCTCTAATTTTAATATCATTTTCTGATAATATAATATCTGTTTTATTTCTACCATATATGGCAATATCATTATCTTTTGCTAATGCCCCATGTGAATCTGCATTTGTACTAGGTGCAATATCTGGTTCTTTGTATGAACCTGGATATAATGATAATGAATTAATACCAAAATCATCTCCTATCATATGTTGTGGTTGTGATATTATTGGACCAATATAATGTCTATTACTATATCCATTATCCACTTCCATTAACACAACTAATACTGTTTCACCTATTTTGGGTTTTATATGAATTAATTTTGGTAAAAGTGGGTGAGCGTATGGTATATCTTTGATATCCCTATTATCATCTTCTGGGGATAATTTAACTTTAATTCTTTCACCATCTGTTTCGTCATATACATCTATAACTTGACAAAATTTTAATATTACACCATTTTTACTCATTTTTCATTCTTTTGTTAATTTCTTTATTAGCTTTATTGTATTCATTATCAAGTTCATCTAATGTATTTAATAAGGTGTTAATTTTATTTTTAACAGCCTCATATTCCATTTCCATTGATTTCATTTTAATACGTATTTCAGTATTGCTTAAATTTTCCCAAACAATTTTATTCATCGTGGTATACCTGTTGCTTTTACTGCCTTTGTATTGGTAGCTTTTATTGTTACTGGCCCACCAGCATTAGCACCCATACCTTGTATTTCTATTGTACCTGCTGGTATTACGCTTTCAATTACACAATTTTTTTGTAATTCTTTAATTATTTCTTCTGTCATTATATAGATTAGTGAATTCATTTTATTTGTCGACCCATCTGGTAATATTCCAGTTGGTGCTCCAAATTCACTTTGTCTTTTAATGATGTTTGATGCTATTATCATTGCAGATATTCCAGGTCTTTTAAATACACCACAAGCTAATATGATAGCAGGTATTGGTATAAATGGCGCTCTGGATTTTTCAATTAAATTATTTATTCTTTCTATTATTTTAGATAAACCTTTCCCTTTCATTAGCAAAATTTTTGATTAAGTTGTATTTCTGTTGGAATTATATCAGCATAATTAACATCATCAATATTTCCAATAATATTATTATTAAATTTACAATTTTCTAACATTTGATATAATACATCTTTGTATGCCTTTAAAGATTCTAATAATAATCTAGCTGCGTATAGTTCTAATAATGGTTTTAATTTGTCTATAACTATTTCTGTAAACCATTCTGCTATAATATCTTTTATTTCAATTATAATACTTTTTGTTACCACAAATATAAATTTAAGTAAATCATCAACTATTTTATTAAAATCTGGTATTGTAATTTCTTCTAATGAACCCATTATTTTTTTATTAATGAGTAATAAGAATATAACTTTTGGTGTAAATAACGGTCTAACAAAAGGGTATACAAATGTTCTTATTAATTCAATTTGCCAGTCATAATTAACATTTAGACTAATTTCTGTCATTGTATCTTGTGCTGGTGTTGCAAATATGTTTGTTAATGTGTTTTGTATAATAATTTTATCTTCATTTAATGTACTAGTTGTAGTTATCCCTGTTAGTGGTTGAATTAGGCTATTAGGATTTTGTTCCAAAAATCCGTTTGTATTATCCACCACATTATATTTCTTTTTTTCTGAATTTTCTAATAATTCATTATATTCCTCATTAGAAAATGAAAAATAACAATCTTCTATTTCAATATCACTATTTTCAATAACTTTATCAATAAGTTGGTTTATTTTTGATTGTATAATTCTTTCATTTAGAGATAATCCAATTCTTACTTGTGCACTTGTATCACCTAATAAATGTTCGACTATTTCTGATATTATTACTTTTGGTTCGAATAATTTAATACTATGCAGAAAATCGTGATTAAATTCAAATATAGTTTTATTAAAATAATTGTTGTTTATTTTTCTAGTTTTAAAATAAGTATCACCACATATTTGTACTTTTATTTTATCCCCATTAGATATACCATCATCTATATAAGTGCACCTTATAATATTTTTGTCATTTTTATCTTTCCAAACTCTTTCTTTATCTTGACTTTTATCACTTTTGTTTATAATATACCATAAAAATGCGTTAAAATCTTTTGATTGATAAATGGTATTAGCATTATAATCTGTATCAAAATAAAAAGTTTTTCCTTCATCAGTAAGTGGGTTTTTTGATAAAATATTTGCAAAGTCCACTTCTGATAGATATAAATCTAATCCTGACCCACTTTCTCTTTGTGCATTATTATTGTAATATTCATCTAATAGATAGTTTGAAATAATAGGGTTTATTTGGCAGTTTATAATATTAGATAATTTAGCTTCCAATGCAGTTTTAACTACTGTTTCTAATTTATCAATAATACCATTTTCTTTTAAATCTTTTTTGTTTGAACCACCACAAAGAAAATCTGTAATGTTTTCAATTAATTCATCTCTATTAAAATTAAGCATTTTGAATAAAACCGATAAAACATCAAAAGATGTGGAAAATTCATTTCCACTAAATGATATTAAATTCATTGGAAAATTTTCCACTAATGTTTGTATAGCACCTATATAATTAAGTGTATTTTTTGTTTTATCAATAATATTATTTGCCATTTTTTTAACGTTTTAATTCGTATGTTTCTGGTTTATCATTTGTAGTTAATTCTTCGTTTATAACACGTTTTAGTTCTTTAATACTAAAACCTTTAATATCCTTCATTGCATTCTTATCATCGAGTGTATCATTTAAATCACCGTGGTGTTTTATGATTTCAGCCATTAGTTTTGCTATTTCAAATTTTTTTGTAATAGCCTTTTCTCTAGAACCAATAAAATCATTAATTGCTTTTGCGTATTTAGTTTTTTCTTCAATAGTTACATCTGATAAATTACAAGAATTAGATAATTTATTCATTTCATTTTGAATATCATTGATTTGTTTGCAAGTTAAATCATAAGATTCTTGCAACAATTGTTCAATTTTTTCATTTGAATTTAATTTTATTTGTAGTCTTTTTTCTGCCATAAAATATTATTTAACAATAAATATCTAAAAATTATTTTCTTTTATAATTTCTTCTTTTTTAATATAATATGCCTTTTTATATTTTTTCATTGATGCTCTAATTTCTTTTGTTGAAAGTCTGGTAGCTTCTCTTAGATAGTATAATACCATACTTTTATTTAATTTATTGCTACCATCTTCTGTTAGAATAAAGTCCCAATTTTCAAGTAAATTAATTAATGCATTTCCTACTAATATTTCATTTTCTGTAAGAATATTATCTGAATCATTTTCAATAATTTCTTTAATAGAGTTTATAGCACCAACCATTACATTATCTGTGAATGAATAATCTATTGTTTCTTCTTCTGTGGAATATTTTTCATCATTATTAATTTCATCACACATATCATCATAAGATGATGCTCTATCTAATTCTTTGCTATATTCTATTCTTTTATGAAGTAGATAATTTTTACAAACTGTACCACAATATGAGTAAGCTTTGAAATTTTTACCATTAGCGTTTATTTTCTCAGGGTCAAAATGTTCTATTTTACTCATTAAAAATGATATTGTATCATTAAATGTGTCAACAAATTCTTCGTTTGGTATATGCAAATTATATCTTCTTATAATTGATTCAATCATTTTAGTGAAAGCTGGCATAAGGATTTTATTAAAAATCATATCCCTTTCTAATTTATTATCACTTAATAAATAATCTTTTACAGCTTGTTCTTGTTCTTCATAAAAATATCCTTTTCTATCTTTTCTGGTCATATTTTTTGTTACTTTTTTATTTGACCATCGAACAGATTTTCTACAATAAATTGTACTTTCCTTTTTTTTGTTATTATTACAATAACCTTACTATATATTGTTCAATGAATAATGAATGGGGATTTCTCCCCATTCATTTTTTTATTCTTCATTAGGGTTATATTCTTTATTTCTATCCTTTTTAAAATGATATTCTTGTGTTGCAAGTTTTATCCACCACGCACCCTCTTCTTGTGTAATATTACTATGATAATAACTTGTTAAACTATCTGGTCTATTAATAAAATGGAAATATCCAACTTTTGGAATTATAAACACTTCGCTGTATAGATTAGACAATCTTAACAATAATTCATAACCAAATGAAATTTTAATAGAAGGTTTTAAGCCACCTGCTTTTTTAAATTCATTCTTTTTTATAATACCACCAGTTATATTGAAATTATAATATTCTTTTAACAAATCGTTTGTTAATGAACCTAATTCATTATCAACAAAAGATGATGACCAACCAATTTCATTTAAATAACCAATAGGTTTTTTATGTCCATCAATATCATTAATATCATAAATTTCATTTAATGGTAGGAATATTGAGCATTTTTGATGTTGTTCCATATAAGGTATAGCACTGACCACCCATTTTGGTGTTACCATATCATCATATTCAACTATCATAAAATAATCATTTTTACATTGTTCTACACCAAAATTAACTTGTGAACAAAAATCCATGTTACCTGTTGTATTTTCAATGATATTAAAACTATTGAATACACATGGGTTTTCTAATTGATTATTAATATTTTCAGGTATATGTGTAATGCCAACTATTTTAACATCAACTTTAATATCCTTTTTAAGACATTCAACTGCCATTAAGTTAACAGAATTTAAACATCTTTTTAAAAGAGCATAAACTTCTTCATTGTACATATGTACTGGTATAATAATATCTATTCCTTTCATAATTAATCATTTTTATTATTAAGTGATTCTAATGTTGTAGCAAATTCTTCTCTACGTTCTGCAATGATACCATCAATAATATATTTTTTAATATCTTTTAACTGATTGGTGTCTGTGTATTTTTCAAGTAGTTTATCTGCATCCTCTTGAATGTCTTCTGGGATACTATCAAGTGTCCATGTTCTGATAACACTACTTAATATATTTGGAATTGTTTCAATATTATCTACCCATATACCAGCAGTAGATAAACCATCTGTTTCATTATTGTCATATAACCATTCTGGCATACTGTTAGGAATTTTACCAATGACAAGTGAACCACATTTCATTGCTTCCAATGGAATATATCCAAAATCTGTTGTATCATCCACCCAAATTGTAATAGCACTGTCTTTAAGTTCATTTGCAAAATTTTCTCTCGACATACCTCTTAATTCTTTAAAAGGAACCCATTGATATGTTGGATATTGCCAAAAAAATGGTTTTAAAATTTTATTAATATCGCTTTGTTCTCTAGTTACCATATTTACAACCAATTTTTTAGGTTCGTCTGATTTGTTAAAGACATTTGATATTTTTGGTGTAATAACACTTGTTTTAACATATGGAAAATAAGAGTTTAAACGCTTTTTATTTTTTTCACTTGTTGTTATTGCCTTATAGATATTTAAATCTGCCCAAGTTGCGCCAAGTGGAATGAATTCTGTAAGTCTGTCAAAACTTTGAAGAATAGCAACTTTTACACATGGTAAATTTTTAGTTACATTCATTACGTTTGCATAAATTTCTGGGATAAACAAAACATCTGATGGGGATACATCAACTGATGATTTTTCAACATTGTAATGTGGTAATTCGGCATATTCTTTACCCATCCAATCTTCCACACCAACAAAATCTTCTTCACTGTGCATCATACCTACTTTGTAACCCATTGTTTTTAAACTAAGAGCAATATCATAAATATATGATAATGAACCTGATGGTACACCCTTTGTGTCTGTCACATAAAAATAAAATGAGAAATCTTTATTATCAATCTTTTCAATTTCTTTAATAATGTTTGCTCTCATTATTTCTAATTTTTCTTTATCCATTGTGTATATATTTTAATCTTCGTTTATTTCTATTAAAAAACCTTGTTTTAATAAGGTATTAATTATTATATTTTCAGAAAAAGTTAACTCCTTTGAATCCATAAATAAAACACTATCGTTTGTAATAAATGGACTTATTAAAGTCTTAATAAAATCATATCTAATAGTCTCGATTTGATTATTTGATGTTTTTATTTCCCGTATGGCTTTATTTTTTATTTCTATTTCACCATTATCATTTGCTGTATAATCTTCATTTATCTCAGTTTCTTTAAAAAGATTGTTTGATGTTTGAAAACACCATTCCATCATTTTATTGATATCAAATGCATATGTTTTATCTCCGTACTTAATCATTTTGTTTTATTTTATTAATAAATTCTTTATCATTAATTAAATCATTTAAACTGTCATAGTTTAAATCAGCATTTAAATTTGTATTGTAATCCTTGTTTATCTTAACAATCTTTTTACCATCTTTTTTATTTTCAAAAAATCTTGGATTAGCTGTTATTAATACATCACATTTGTCCCAAATTGTAGAAGAATCTACTGGAAAGTAAACTTCTCTTATTCTTGAACCTATACTTGCTAAAAAAAAGTAACTGCTTTGTATTGTTAAATCACCTTCCATAGGAGATGTAAAAAATACCTCAACATCTTTGTCGTATAAATCAAATTGTACCCAATGATTTAAATCACGAGATAAATTTCTTTCCACTGCAGGACATTTACCATATAATTCAAATGGGTAGTCAACATAAACAAACCTTTCATATTGCTCATCACTGTTAAAGGGCAATAAAATTTTCATATCGTTAGTATAAAAATCAACATTATTTTCATCAAAACTACTGTTAATCCCTTTCTTGAAATATTTTATAAAATTACGACTGTAATCACGTACTACATCATTTAAATCAATTCCTATCTTCATGTTTTTTTATTAAAATATACATCTAAAATATTATTTTTCAATAGAAAACTTAACTTTTTTTAAATTTTCTAAATTTAAACTAGAAAAATCTTCTTCTTTGTGGGATTGGAAAAAATTATTTGTTTCTATAACCTTACCTTTGCGTGCTTCATTGTTTATATATTTCTTTTCAGCACTTTCACTAAATACTTTATCTAAAATATTTTCCATAAAAATTTCAGATTTACAGCCTAATCTTATTATGTAATTACCATCGAAATCAACGATATTGTATAATTCGAAATCTTTAAAAGAAAATTTAATATAATCATCAACACCCCACGCCTTTGAAGTTATAAAAGAAATATTGGTAATATCTAAAAAATCTACATTTTTAATTAAACCATCTTTTACTTTTTTAATCTCCCTGATAAATGATTTATCACGTCTTTCATTAAATTGACTGGGATATTTGGAACAATATAAATCTAAAACATAATTACCATTACTTTCTTTAAGAACTATTTTTTTTACATAATCATCTAATAAAAAACGGGGAAACGTTTCATATTTAATTTTAATTAAATGCTTGTTGTAGATATCCTTTTTATCAGTTTTATTTACCTCATTTAATGTATCTAACACACTTTCATAAATTAAAAAATTGTCCTGTATTAATATAATAGGTAAATTGTCACTCTCGTCAATATTTACATGTTGTTCTATCAAATCTTTATTCTTTTTTACAACAGTACCATTACCAACGTATTTATATTTTCTAGATTCATTTGCAACCTTATAAGAACTGTAACGTAGTTCTTCAACCTCTTGTGTTAATTTTTGCTCCATTATGTCATTGAAAACATTTGATTCAGCTTTATTTAAAACTTCTAAATTAGAAGCATCTTTATCTTTTTGATTAGTTGTTAAAACTATTTCAGCATTCCTCATTCCTAAGAATAAAGAACGCCAAAATAGTTTGAAATACAACCCTGTTTTCTGAAAAATATTCATTGTTAAATTAATAAAAATTTTATTGTTTCAATTTTATAATTCTATTTTCAATCTCTTTAAAAATGATATTATAACAATTATTGTACTGTTTAAATTTATCATTATTAGTCTCATTAATACGAGCACTAATCTCATACTTTTTACAAACTAAAGCACACGCCTTTTCGTAAGCAATTAAATCTGTTATACTAATCTCATTTAAATAAATTTTATCATTCAATATTGATTCAACTTCATTTAAAATAATTTGCTCATTTACTGGATTGACTACCTTATTTTCATCTTTTACAGAATTATCATCCTGTGAAACCTTCTTTTGATTATTTTTTGCCATTATCGTTTACAAATACTCTTATACCATTCAGCCCTAAGCGCTGTAACCTTATTTATATCGTAATTCTCTAAAATATGTTTGTTCATATTTGCCTTTAAAATATCAATATATTCTGGATTTTTTACAAGTTTTTCAATGTATTTAACCCAATCTTTATGAGCCTTTCTGTTGTCAACCAAAATACAATTACCCTCTTTGTTTATAATACCACCTTTTTCAAAAAAACTCTTAGAACCAATTGTATAAGGTCCAAAATCTGATGCAATAACAGCAACATTCATCATACCAGCCTCAACAAATTTAAGCTCTGATTTACAAGAATTAAAGTCATTTGATTGTAAAGGAACTAATAACACATCTAATTCATTATAATGCTTCATGTATTCAAAATTTGCAACAGGCTTTGTCCAACATCTCTTATATCTTTCATTTTCTACATATGGATAGTCTGTTTGAGGTATGAACTTTAATAGGAAATCCCTATATTGAGGTGATACAATACGATAATTGTCTGTTATATTCTTTTCAAATGTAAACCAAACAGACTCTTCTGGAGTAATATTACGTGTCTCAATATGACCATCTGGGTATCTTTCACTAATTGTACCCCTTAAATCATAACCACATAATACAAATTGAATTTTATTTAAAATATCATCTGGTAATTTATTTGCCATTCCTTGAACCAACTCCATATCATGCTCATGACTGGAACCCATGACAAAACCAATCTTAATTTTATCACCCTTTTTCTTATTCTCTTTAAGTTCACCCATTTCTTTTGGGTCTAAAGCATTAACAAATACCTTTACATTCGGATTGTATTTTCTTAAACGAGAAGCAAATATATTAGTTGTTGTTGTTACATAATCAGCCCTATGTAAATTATCCTTTGTTACCTTATGACTATTGTTGAACTGATTTAATTTAAAATGAGGATGAAATTGACCAACTTCCCAATAATCATCAACATCCATTATAGTCACAATGTTATTTTGCTTACAAAATTCAAGAGCAGCATGAAAACCCTCTAAATCACTAAATACACCTTTATGAAAATGAATTATATCAAAGGAATTTACAAAATTTAAATCCCTCCAATTTGGCTGATAATCAATTGTTACATCAAAATCATCTTTATATAATTCATCTAATTTAATATGTGGTGCCAAAGAACGATGCAAACCACAACCACCAGTATCCGATGGAACACATAGTACCCTAATCTTCTTTTCCATTATTTTTTATTT
>JAEIGA010018288.1_pt1 | contig 10670 bp, 8 predicted proteins | sample 9270691 | NCBI WGS metagenome assembly JAEIGA01 (sample SAMN17057246, study PRJNA624740) | gut metagenome | biome: biome; isolation source: fecal sample | host: Bos grunniens | place: China: Xizang | collected 2019 | reverse complement strand
TCATATATCTCTGCGCGAGCGTATAGCGCAGGTATGAAATTAGGATGTCGCTCAATTATTTTCGTAAAATCGTCTATCGCCTCACGATTATTACCAAGATGCGCATTGATTATCGCACGCTGATACAATGCCTCCGACATCTTTGGGTCTAACGTAAGTATCTTGTCCAAATCATCCACCGCACTATGATAATCCCCTACCTCATTGCGCAACAAAGCCCTATTAAACAATGCCCCAACGTTCACCGAATCCAACTCAATCGCCTTGTCATAGTCTGCCAATGCCTGACGATAACGATGTTTTTCGTAATTCAATATACCACGATTGATATAGGCATTAGGATTGCGAGTTTTGAGTTTAATCGACTGATTATAATCTTCTAACGCCTCATCGCGATGCTCTGTTATGATATTCAACAACGCACGCGCCCCCCACGCCTCTGGGTTATGTTTGTCTATCTCAACCAAGTGGTCGAATGTTCCCATTGCCCCCACTGTGTCTTTATTCATCAACTGCAATCTACCCTTTTCGAATTGCAATTCTGTCGCTTTAGGCGAACGACGAATAAGGAATTCTATATCTAAAAGAGCCTCTTTGTAGCGTTCTTGTTCGTCATACGCCTCAATCCTATTAATAATATAAATCGCATTATCTGGAGCATGCACAAGCGCATTATTAAAATCCGCTATCGCCTCATCCCACTTACCTAAACGTTTTTTAGCAAATCCACGAGCATAATATGCCATGTGTATGAAGGGATTACGCTCTATTACAATATCCAAATCTGCCTCAGCACCCACATAATCTTCCAACTGAATCTTTGCTATCGCACGAAAATAATAAGGGTCTATCAAATAAGGTTTTGCCTTGATTACTTGATTAAAATACTGAATCGACAACACATAGTCCTCAAAATACAATGCATTGCGCCCAATTGAAGTCAATCGGTCGGTATTGAGTTGAGCCTGCGCCCTAAAGCCCAAACCACAACCCACAACACAAAGTATTATTATCAGTATTCTTTTCATTTATAAAACAACAAACATTTTTCTCTCTACTTTCACACTATCAAACACAAAAGATATACAAAGGATAATCTAAACTCTCTCAAAAAGATGACCGTACCCTCAAGCAACCTGCAAGCAAGAAAACAGACATTTTTAAACTACACAAAACTTACTTCTCCAACATCTTCAACACACTCTGAATCTTCTCGCGTGTTGTTGTCTTAGTCGGCACAAGTGGCAAACGCAACACGTTATTTATATATCCCATGCATGACAACACGCTCTTCACGCCTGCTGGATTACCATCTACGAACAACAACTCAATCATTTCTACGAAACTATAGTGTATTCTACGTGCCCCTTCCAAATCACCTCTCAATGCCAAACGCACCATACGCGAAAACTCTTTCGGAAACGCATTACCTACCACCGAGATAACTCCCACAGCACCAAGTGTTATCAATGGGAATGTGATACCATCATCGCCCGAAATCACCATAAAGTTCGCAGGCTTATTCTTGATAATATCGTCAATTTGTTTGAAATTACCCGATGCCTCTTTAATAGCCACTATATTTTGGAAATCGTGAGCCAAACGAAGTGTTGTTTCTGCCGAAATATTTGCACCAGTACGCCCTGGCACATTATATATAATGATAGGCATATAAGTACTTTCGGCTATAGTTTTATAGTGCTGATACAAACCCTCTTGCGATGGTTTATTGTAATATGGCGACACACTAAGTATAGCATCAATATTAGTGAAATCTGTTTTACGTATCTGTTCCACTACACCCATTGTATTATTACCGCCAATACCCAACACGATAGGCACGCGACCTGCATTCACACGCACTACGGTATCAATTATCTGACGCTTTTCGTCATCGTTTAGCGTAGGAGTTTCACCTGTCGTACCAAGCACCACTAAATAGTCAGTACCATTACGCAACTGAAATTCTACCAATCTTTCGAGTGCTTCATAATCCACACTCATATCCTCTTTGAACGGCGTGACCAACGCCACACCCATTCCTACCAATTTATTTGAGAAATTCATTTATTAGACTTTTAGTAGCGAGTAGCGAGATGTGAGACTTACTCGCTTTACTCGTTAATTATATTTTATCTTTTATTTATCTTGTTCTCCCATCTTCTTGTCTTTTAGAGGTTTCACTTTATACCCTGCTTTACGTAGTAGGTTAATCAATCCGTCATTACCTGGCAAATGCAATGCGCCTACTGCAATAAAGCAAGCCTCTTGTTTTATCTTTTCTTCTATCTTAGGCAACCAATCACGATTGCGCTCATCTACAAGCAAAAACTTCTCTGCCTCAGTCATATCTTCCGCTTCAATCAACATGTCATACAACCCATCTAAATCGCCTTTCACATACAACGAATCCAATTTTGCGCTTTCTTTAATTATATCATTCGTATTGCGAATAGTCTCTACAAGTATTTCTGCCTGCCGTTCGACAGGTATTGAGCGCAACAACATCTTCAATTGGTCATCTACAGTCTCTAACCCATACACAGCCTTACCCAATTCCGAAGCAGCCACTTGAAAATAAGAATCCATCGCCATATCTCCCGCTTGCGACTTCAATACTCGCTCACGCACAGTCATTTCATATATCAATGCCGTTACATTCGGACGCATATATTGCACATTTGCCAATGTCAAACCCAACTCTGCCTGCAATGCCGAATCAATTAAACTCTCCTCTTCTGGTGTCAACAATTTGAATATACTCTCTTCCATCTTCGATGCCGCAAGTATCTGACGTTGCATTTCTTCTGGATTATCATCGACAAATTCACCTATCACAGCACTACAATCATTGAAAGCACGAAAAACGCCCTCTATCTTTGTAGCTGTTTCAACCGGCACCATGTGATGCGTTCCAAACAAATAACTCGACTTCTCTAATCCTCCTCCCGAAATTTCATACAGCAACTGCGCATTTATGCTAATGCACAATGCACAACTCAACACCCACAATAATATTATTCGTTTCATATTTTTATTCGTAGTAAGTAATAAATCGTAAGTAGAAAGAGCCATTCGGCACTAAACCAATCATGAAAACTAAAGTCTTACGACTTACTACTTTCTACCTATTACTAATATTTATTTTATCATTTTCAAATAACGCACAATTTGTTCTCCCAATTTACCGATAAAATTGTAATCGGTGCGAGGCATACCTGTTTTTGCATCAACAGGATGCGGAGGCATCTCTATCACAAAGTCATACAAACTATTATCGCCACAACTCTTACCACAACGAAAATCACTTTTAGCCTGCAACAACACATATTTCAATGGCAAACAATCCGTTTCTGTTAAATCTATCACCACGTCAAACTGAGCTTTCAAGGGTTGCATAAATTCCTCTTTCGGACATCTCAACCAATTCACTTGACTGCGGTCAACCACTACCCAATGCTCAAGTGTTGCAGTATCAGCTTTCTTTTTATCAACATAACAACATGCTACCACTTTCTTCCCCTCCGCTTGCAATGTCTTAATAAAAGCACGAGCCTCAGCATTCTTTTCTTGAAAATCACTCTCGAATAATACCAATATCGTGCGAATACTATCCCACGAACGATAACACGACCTCCTTGCCGTCTTCTTCATCGCTCTATTAAAAAAATATTGTCTTATTCTTTTTAGCATAACATTACTTTAATATCAACGTAAATTTCCACAAATTATTCATTAATTTTCTATCATAGAATTTATATTCATGAAATATTTATGTTATTACTTTTCAAGCATTCACCATTTCCAAAAACTCGGTTTCTGAGATAATTTTCACACCAAGTTTTTCTGCTTTTTCCAATTTCGCAGGTCCCATATTTGCTCCTGCCAATAGCAACGAGGTTTTCGACGTAACACCACTACCATTCTTTCCGCCATGTGCCTCAATCATAGCCTTATACTCATCGCGTGAATGATGCTCAAACGTACCACTTATCACCACAGTCAACCCTTCTAATTTATTCGACAACTCTGCTCGAGCAACCTTTCCTTCCATTTTGACTCCAAAAGAAGCCAAACGTTCAACGAGCTGCATATTTCTCATATCATCAAAATAGCTGATAATACTATCTGCTATCCTTTCGCCTATCTCATCTACTGCCATAAGTTCCTCACGCTTAGCTATCGACAACACCTGCATCGACCCAAACGCAGCAGCCAATTTCTTAGCTACAGTTTCACCTACATAACGTATTCCAAGCGCAAATAGTACACGTTCAAATGGCACTTCTTTTGATTTCTCTACTGCATCAACTATATTTTGAGCCGACTTCTCGCCTAAACGGTCCATACGCGCCAATTTACCAATGGTCAAAGTATATAAATCTGCCACATCATGTATCAAACCACGGTCATACAACATCGCAATCGTTTCACTTCCCAACCCATCTATATTCATTGCCTTACGCGAAACGAAGTGCTCAAGTTTACCTTTTTGTTGAGGCGGACAGCCTGTTTCGTTAGGACAATAATGCGCCGCTTCTCCCTCTACACGCACCAATTCAGTGCCACACTCAGGACATTTATCTATAAACACCACACGCTCTGCGTCTTCTTGGCGTTGCGAATTATCTACCTCTGTAATTTTTGGTATTATTTCGCCGCCTTTTTCCACATACACCATATCTCCAATATGCAAATCAAGTGCCTCAATAATATCGGCATTATGCAACGAAGCTCGTCTTACAACCGTACCCGACAACTGCACTGGCTCAAGGTTTGCCACAGGCGTAATTGCCCCCGTGCGACCAACTTGATACGACACCGAGTTCAAACGAGTCAATGCTCTTTCTGCTTGAAATTTATATGCTATAGCCCAACGAGGCGATTTTGCCGTAAAACCAAGATTCTTTTGTAAGTTCAGACTGTTTATCTTCAACACAATACCATCCGTAGCCACAGGCAAATTCTTTCGCTCCACATCCCAATAAGCAATAAACTCCATCACCTCATCAATAGATTTACACACCCTCGTAGTATCACTCACAGGCATACCCAACGCTTTAGCCCATTGCAATGCCCCATAATGAGTTGAAAGTTTAAAGTTGAAAGTTGAGAGTTGAAAATCAGCATCCTGCAATCTGTCATCTGTAATTTGCACATTATAAATCTGCGCAATCAAATTTCGCTTTGCCACTGTGCGCGAATTCTGCAATTTCAACGTACCTGACGCTGCATTACGTGGATTAGCAAACAATGCCTCACCATCTCTTTCACGTTCAGCATTCAAACGCTCAAACTCCTTCCAAGGTAACAAAATCTCCCCACGAAACTCTATAAATTGAGAATTGAAAATTGAGAATTGAGAATTATCTTTTTGAGTTAATTTCAAAGGAATATTCTTTATTGTACGTACATTACGCGTAACATCATCACCTCTCACGCCATCACCACGAGTAACAGCTCTCACCAATTCCCCATCCTCATACCAAAGCGAAATACTCGTACCATCAAATTTCAATTCACACACAACCTCTATAAATTGAGAGTTAAGAATTGAAAATTGAGAATTTACATCCTCTACACCACTATCATCTGTACTCTGTACTCTGTAATCTGTTATCTGTAATCCGTTATCTGTAATCTGCTTCAATACACGGTTATACCACTCACGTACCTCACCTTCCGAGTATGTATTACTCAACGACAACATTGGGTATCGATGTTCTACTTGTTCAAAACCACTCTGAGCCAAGTCGCTACCCACCCTTTGTGTCGGACTATTTGGGTCGAAACAATCAGGATTTTCCGCCTCCAATTTTATCAATTGGTGCATCAACGCATCAAACTCTTGGTCGCTAATAGTTGGCGCATTCTCCACATAATAGCGATATTCATGTCTGCGAATCTCCTCGCGCAAGCGTTCAATCTCTTGTTTCATAATCAATTAAAATACTCTATCAAACACAATATTTCAAACATACAAAGATAAAAAAAATTATTCAAACTCACAATAATTATGTAAAACAAAAAAAAAATCGTAACTTTGCAAACTAAATACTCCTTATGGTCATGTCAATAATCAACAAACAATAGTCAATAGACCATAATAAACCATAAGATAGTTAACTAACCACTAATAACTACTAACTAAATAAAATGCTTCACTCAATGACAGGCTTTGGCAAGGCCTCTTGTGAATATAACAACAAGAAAATTGTCATAGAAATCAAATCTCTCAACTCTAAACAATTAGACGTACAAACTCGCATTGCAGCTCTCTATCGTGAGAAAGATATCGAACTACGTAATGCTATTGCCGCACGACTCGAACGTGGCAAAATCGACCTCTCGCTCTATATCGAAGATGCAGGCGCAACTGCCGCTACTCGCATCAATCAAGCGGTGGTAGAGAACTATCGCGACCAAATCAACGATACTTGCGCTACGCTCGGTATGCCAACACCAGCAAACATGATGGAGGTAATACTACGCATGCCTGAGGTATTGAAAACCGAATCGGCTGTGCTTGACGAAGAGGAATGGAACGTAATCCTACGCCTACTCGATGAGGCTTTCTCTCAAATAGAAGCCTTCCGCATCCAAGAAGGTCGCTCATTGCAAAATATGTTCATTGACAAAATCAATCGTATTGGCACACTACTTGCAGAAGTAGAACCATACGAAAGCGAACGTCTCGTGAAAATCAAATCGCGCATCGAAGAGGGACTTAAAACTCTCGAAGACAAAATTGCTGTTGACCGCAATCGCCTCGAACAATAGATGATATTTTATATTGAGAAGTTGGATATAAACGAAGAAAAAGTACGCCTTCGCAATCATCTCAAATATTTCATCGAGACAATGGACAAAGAACATGCACCTGGCAAGAAGCTTGGATTTATCGCACAAGAGATGGGTCGCGAAATCAACACACTCGGCTCAAAATCGAACCATAGCGAAATGCAAATCATCGTCGTAAAAATGAAAGACGAACTCGAACAAATCAAAGAACAAGTGTTAAATGTTTTATAAATTATGATATTACCAATTTACTTACTCGGACAACCTGTATTACGCAAAGAGACTGAAAACATCACAGCCGACTACCCTAACCTTGCTGAATTACTTGACAATATGTTCCAAACTATGTATAATTCAGACGGTGTGGGTCTTGCAGCTCCTCAAATCGGACTCGCTATTCGCCTATTCGTGATTGACGCAACTCCAATGAAAGAAGATTTCCCTGAAATCGAAACTGCTAAACGCGTATTCATCAACCCTGAAATCATCGACCACAGCGAGGAAACTATCGCATACGAAGAAGGATGCCTCAGTGTGCCTGGCATTCACGAAAAGGTAACTCGCCCTACCGAAGTAACAGTACACTATTTCGACGAAAACTTCGTAGAACACACCGAAACATTCAAAGGCTTCTTTGCCCGCATCGTACAACACGAATACGACCACCTCGAAGGCCATGTGTTCACCGACCGCGTATCACCACTCCGCCGTCAGATGATTGGAGGCAAACTCCAAAACATTCAAAAAGGCAAAGTGCGTTGCGCATACAAAACAAAATGACATATTGTCAACGGTCAACAGTCTATAGTCTACGGTCGCCATCCGGATTTGTCTATTGACTATTGTCTGTCGTCTGTTGACTTTTAAATAAAAAACCACAAAATCTTATTATTATGAAAACAAAAGCAATCGTTCCAATCTTGATTGGAGCTCTCATGGGTGTACTATGCCCTAAAGCCGAAGCGTGCACAGGTATCACGCTCACAAGTGCCGATGGCACAACTATCGTTGCCCGAACCATCGAATGGGGAGGCACTAATCTCAACAGTATGTATGTGGTAGTGCCACGCGGACACACCACCCAGTCATACACACCTACTGGTGTAGATGGTATGATGTTCACAGCTCAACATGGCTACACCGGCCTCGCTGTAGAACAACAAGAGTTCGTAACCGAAGGTCTCAATGAGCGCGGACTATCTGCTGGACTATTCTATTTTCCTCACTTTGGAGAGTACGTTCCCTACAATCCCAACAACAAGCAGAATACCATCTCTGATTTCCAACTCGTATCATACATCTTAGGCGAATGTGCCACTATTGAAGAGGTAAAAGAGGCAGTTGCAAACATCGACATCGTCAATATCGACCCTCGTGCTTCAACTGTGCATTGGCGTTTCATCGATGCTACAGGACATCAAGTGGTAATGGAAATCGTTAATCGTCAAGTGCATTTCTACGAAAACAAGCTCGGAGTGTTCACCAATTCACCTGGCTTCGAATGGCAAATGACCAATCTCAACAACTATGTGAATCTCTACCCTGGTTCTGCTCCATCACAAAACTTACATGGCATGAGCCTTGCACCATTTAGCTATGGTAGCGGACTATTAGGCTTACCAGGCGACTTCACTCCACCTTCACGCTTCGTGCGTGCTGCATTCTTCCAAAGCACAGCCCCACAACAACCTACCGCCGAAGGCACAGTGCGCCAATGTTTCCAAATTCTTAATGCATTCGACATACCTATCGGTGTAGAATTTGGTCTTGACGAAGTGCCTGTTGATGATATGCTCTCTGCTACACAATGGACTGCTGCTACGGATATGAAACATCGCAAAATCTATTTCCGCACAATGTACAATCCTGTTATTCGCTGTATTGACCTCAACACCATCAATTTCAAAACTATAAAATACCAAGCCGAATACTTCGACACCGTAAAACAACAACCAATACAGGAGTTGAAAATTACTCCATAATAATCGTGATTTTTGCTGCGCTCGGCAATTTGAATAAATCCAATTGCTCTCGCTTGTCGCAAAAAATGAGAATTGAGAATTGAAAACAATTCACAATTCCTCACTAAAAAAATAAGGAATAGGTATCCCCTATTCCTTATTCATTTTTTACTTATTCCTTATATAAAGTATTAATTCTTTTTAGCTTTCATTGTAGCCACGATAAGATATGCAATAATTGCAAGATACATCACAAGACCCACAAGAGCTGCTTGATTTGAGCTGTACCAATTTGACATGAAGAAATCGAGGCCAGCAAATTTCATAGCTGCCGAAACTACACCCATCAATGCACCACCAGCAATGAAACCAGAAGCAAGTAATGTACCACGTTCCATACGTGCATTGTTAAGTTCTGCATCTTTAGAACGTGTAGAAACAAACCAGCTAATCAAACCACCCACTACGAGCGGAGTATTCAAATACAAAGGAATAAACATACCCAATGCGAATGGCAATACAGGTACACCAAGAATATTCAAAAGAAGAGCCAAAATAGCACCTGTGCCATAAAGCATCCAAGGCGCACCTTGTCCCATCATCAATGGCTCAATCACAGCAGCCATAGCATTTGCTTGTGGTGCAGCAAGAGCGTTATCGCCTGTGAAACCATACACTTCGTTCAATACAATCATTACACCACCTACAGTAGCAGCAGAAACTAATGTTCCGAGGAACTTCCAAGTCTCTTGTTTTGCAGGTGTTACACCAATCCAATAACCAATTTTCAAGTCGGTAATGAAACCACCAGCCATCGACAATGCAGTACATACCACACCACCAATAACCATAGAAGCAACCATACCTGATGTACCTTCGAGACCTACGCTCACTAATACCATAGAAGCCACGATGAGAGTCATCAATGTCATACCTGATACAGGGTTAGAGCCTACGATAGCAATAGCATTAGCAGCAACTGTAGTAAACAAGAATGCAATAACCAATACTACCAAGAAAGCCACCACTGTTTGCATAAGGTTATGAATTACACCGAAATAGAAGAATACGAATACGATAACCAATGCCGATACAATAGAAATCAAGATAAGTTTCATTGAAAGGTCGCGCTCTGTACGTGGCAATGCTTCTGCTACTGCTTTACCTTTACCGCCAAGTTCTTTAGCAGCCAAGCCTGCAGCACCTTTGATTACGCCCCACGATTTGATGATACCGATGATACCAGCCATTGCAATAGCACCTACACCAATGAAACGACCATAATTCAAGAAGATTTCTGTAGTTGTAAGTTGAGCTACTTCAGGAGCACCATATTGTCCGAGCAATGGTACTACGAAGAACCAAATGAAGAATGAACCAGCACAAATAATCAAACTATATTTAAGTCCGATAATATAACCAAGACCCAACACAGCAGCCGATGTATTTATCGACAACTCCATTTTGAGTTTTTGCGAAAGCTCTGCACCCCATGTCATCATTGTAGTAGAGAGTTTATCGCTCCAAGCACCAAATGTCGATACTGCAAAGTCGTAAAGACCACCGAGCAAACCTGCGATGAGCAAAGGTTTAGCTTGACTACCACCCTTTTCGCCTGATACCAACACTTGTGTTGTTGCTGTTGCTTCTGGGAAAGGATACTTACCGTGCATATCACTTACAAAGTATTTACGGAAAGGTATCAAGAACAAAATACCAAGAATACCACCAAGCAACGAACTCAAGAACACTTGCATGAACGATACTGTCAATTCAGGGTATTTAGCTTCAAGAATGTAAAGTGCTGGCAATGTAAAGATTGCACCTGCCACAATCACACCCGAAGCCGAGCCGATAGATTGAATAATTACGTTCTCGCCAAGTGCATTCTTTCGACCTGTTGCACTT
>JAEIGA010018287.1_pt1 | contig 10670 bp, 20 predicted proteins | sample 9270691 | NCBI WGS metagenome assembly JAEIGA01 (sample SAMN17057246, study PRJNA624740) | gut metagenome | biome: biome; isolation source: fecal sample | host: Bos grunniens | place: China: Xizang | collected 2019 | reverse complement strand
TGCAATCTTCTTTCTGCCTTCCTCTCCCTGCTTCTGAAGTCTTTCAAGGGCAGGAATAGCAACGCATAAAAGCTGCATAATGATTGATGAGTTGATGTATGGTGTGATACTCATTGCAAAGATTGTTGCATTTCTGAAAGCACCACCAGATACTACATCGATAAATCCGATTAACGACATTTCAGATGAGAACATCTGTTCCATCGCACCTTTGTCCAATAAAGGAACTGGAATGAAACATCCAAAACGGAAAATTACCATCATCATAAGTGTATAAAATAATTTCTTTCTGAGGTCTGGTATTTTCCATGCGTTTCTAATTGTTTCAAACATTATTATACCACCTCAACCTTTCCCCCGGCAGCTGTAATCTTTTCTTCAGCAGTCTTGCTGAATCTCTTAGCCTTAACCGTGAGAGATTTTTCGAGTTCACCACGGCCTAAAATTACTACGCCGTCACAAACCTTTGAAATTACACCTGCTTCCTTGAGAGTTTCAGCTGTAACTTCTGTTCCATTTTCAAACTTATTTAACATTTCAACATTTACAGAAACATATTCCTTTGCGAAAATGTTTGTAAATCCACGCTTTGGAAGTCTTCTGTAAATAGGCATCTGTCCACCTTCGAAACCTGGTCTTACGCCACCGCCACTGCGGGCATTCTGACCCTTGTGTCCCTTACCAGCAGTCTTACCGTTACCGCTTCCGTGACCTCTGCCTACTCTGAAATAATCTTTCTTTGAGCCTTCGCTCGGAGATAATTCATGAAGTTTCATTAAGTACACCTCCTCTTATGTTTTTATATCCTATTGCGTTTTACGCTTCTTCAACTGTTACAAGATGCTTAACCTTGAAAATCATACCTCTAATCTGTGGATTGTCAGGTTTTTCAACGCACTGGTGAAGCTTATGAAGTCCGAGAGCTTCTACAGTCGCGATCTGGTCTTTCTTGCAGCCAATTGTACTTTTTGTAAGTGTTACCATTAACTTTTTAGCCAAGGAAAAAACCTCCTATCTTTCTTGGTCTTTGGAAATTAACCTAAGATTTCTTCAGGCTTCTTTCCTCTGAGCTTTGCAACTTCTTCTACGCTCTTAAGTGATGCAAGAGCTTCAACTGTTGCTGAAACTACGTTCTTTGGATTGTTACTTCTTAAACATTTTGTTCTGATATCTCTGATACCTGCGAGTTCCAAAACTACACGGGCAGGGCCACCGGCGATAACACCAGTACCTTCTGCTGCTGGCTTGAGTAATACTCTGCCGGCACCGTATTCACCAATAATTTCGTGTGGGATTGTTGTGTTAACTCTTGGTACGAAAATTAAGTTTTTCTTTGCTTCATCGATACCCTTACGGATAGCATCTGGAATTTCAGCAGCCTTTCCCATACCGTATCCAACATGGCCGTTTCCGTCACCTACTACAACGAGTGCGCTGAATCTTGATGTTCTACCACCCTTTACAGTCTTTGATACTCTGTTGAAAGTAACTACCTTTTCCTGTAAATCAAGCACAGACGCGTCGATACGTTCCTGCTTTCTTGATCTTTCTACTACTTCTGCCATTTATGTTTCACCTCTCTTACGATTAGAATTCGAGACCGCCTTCACGAGCCCCTTCTGCTACGGCAGCAACTCTGCCGTGGAATAAATATCCGCCTCTGTCAAAAACAACTTCCTTAATGCCTTTTTCAGAAGCCTTCTTAGCGATTAAAAGTCCAACTGCTTTTGCTGCTTCACAGTTTCCACCGTAGTTTGCCTTGAGTTCTGCATCAAGTGTTGAAGCAGATACAAGAGTTACACCCTTAACGTCATCAATAATCTGTACGTTGATATTCTTACGGCTTCTGTAAACTGAAAGTCTTGGACATTCAGCTGTGCCAGAGATTTTCTTACGAACACGTGCGTGTCTAGCAAGTCTTGACACATTACTATCTTTTCTCTTAATCATTTGAATTGCACCTCCTTGTGCGGAATTTGAAAAACAGTATATATAAGGAAGAAATTACTTCTTCTTTGAACCTGTCTTTCCTTCTTTTCTTCTGATTGTTTCTTCAACATATTTGATACCCTTGCCCTTATATGGTTCTGGTGGTCTCTTTTCTCTTACTTTCGCAGCGAACTGACCAACTACCTGCTTATTAGGACCTGAGATTATAATCTGGTTTGGCTGAGGAACATCGATTTTTATGCCGTCGATTTCTTCCATTTCAACCTGATGGGAATAACCAAGGTTTAATACAAGCTTATTTCCCTGCTTTGCAGCTCTGTAACCAACACCGTTGATTTCAAGCTCTCTTTTGAAGCCTGTTGCTGCGCCTTCTACCATATTAGCTACGAGTGTACGTGTTAAGCCGTGTAATGACTTATGCATCTTATTTTCTGATGGACGCTTAACAATGATTTCAGCGCCTTCCATTTCGATAATCATATCGTCATGCATCTTCTCAACTAATGTACCCTGTGGGCCTTTTACAGTAACTAAATTGTTTTCACCTATTGTAACTTCAACACCTGCTGGTATTGTAATAGGCATCTTACCGATACGAGACATTCAAAATTCCTCCTTTCTTACCAAATAAATGCTAAAACTTCTCCGCCTACGTTCTGGCGACGAGCTTCCTTGTCTGTCATAATACCCTTTGATGTAGAAATGATTGCAATACCTAAGCCCTTAAGTACTCTTGGGAGTTCTTCCTTAGAAGCATAAATTCTAAGACCTGGCTTTGATACTCTCTTAAGACCTGATAAAACCTTCTGCTTATTTTCAGCGTACTTAAGTGTAACTCTGATAATACCCTGTGTTTCATCAGCAATAAATTCTACGTTCTTTACATAACCTTCGTCAAGTAAAATCTTAGCGATGGCCATCTTCATCTTTGAAGCAGGAATGTCAACTGTCTGATGCTTTGAGTTGTTGGCATTTCTGATTCTTGTAAGCATATCTGCTATTGGATCTGTGATCTGCATATTTTTATCCTCCTTCTTAGCGGATTTCAGAGAGTCAGTTTGGTTATCCGAATCACAAATAATTAACCACTTGACTCTTCCTATTTAATATATTTTCGGCTTACCAAGAAGCCTTTTTAACACCCGGAATCTGACCCTTATAAGCCAATTCACGGAAGCAAATTCTGCAAATGCCGAACTTACGAAGGTAAGCATGTGGTCTTCCACAAATCTGGCATCTTGAGTATTCTCTTGTAGAATACTTCTGCTTCTTCTGCTGTTTTAATATCATAGATTTCTTTGCCATGAGCTTTAATCTCCTCCTTTATAAGAGTTCAAAATGTCCGCGAACTATTTCGCAAACGGAGCACCCATTAATGAAAGAAGTTCACGAGCTTCTTCATCTGTCTGTGCTGTTGTAACAAAGATTATATCCATACCGCGGATAGCATCTATCTTATCGTAATCAATTTCAGGGAAGATGAGCTGTTCCTTAATACCCATTGAGTAGTTACCTCTACCGTCGAATGAGTTAGGGTTGATTCCTCTGAAGTCACGTACTCTTGGGAGAGCAGCGTTAAAGAGTCTGTCAACGAATTCATACATCTTTGAACCTCTGAGTGTAACCTTACAACCGATGTTCATACCTTCTCTGATTTTGAATGTAGCAACTGACTTTCTTGCCTTTGTAACGATTGGCTTCTGACCTGTGATAATTGCGAGGTCGTTCATAGCGTTATCGATAACCTTTGAGTTATCCTTTGCTTCGCCGCAACCAATGTTAACTATTACTTTTTCGAGCTTTGGAATCTGCATAACACTTTTGTAGTTAAACTTCTTCATCATAGCATCTTTAATTTCTTTTGTATAGAGTTCTTCAAGTCTCATTGAAAATTATCCTCCTTCCGTTAACAATTATTCGAAGATTTCGCCGCACTTCTTGCAGTAACGAACGTGTGTACCGTCCTCTAAAACCTTTCTTCCTATTCTTGTTGCAGCATTACACTTTCCGCAAACATTCATAACCTTGCTTGCGTAAATTGGTGTTTCCTGGCTGATAATTCCGCCTTCTTCGCCCATACGACGTGGCTTCTTATGCTTCTTTGCCATTGATACGCCTTCAACAATAACAGTTCTCTTAACAGGGTTTACAGAAAGAACCTTGCCCTTCTTGCCCTTATCTTTACCGGATAATACAACAACTGTATCTCCAGTCTTAACATGCATCTTTATCATGATTTTTCCTCCTTTCACCATTTTTACTGGTAAAATAATAGAAATTATAAAACTTCAGGTGCAAGTGATAAAATCTTTAAAAATTCCTTCTCACGAAGTTCTCTTGCAACTGGTCCAAAAATACGAGTACCTCTTGGTGTTTTATCATCTTTTATTATTACTGCAGCGTTTTCGTCAAATCTGATCTTTGAACCGTCGTTTCTCTTAACGCCGTTTACGCTACGTACAATAACAGCCTTTACAACGTCGCCCTTTTTAACAGCGCCGCCTGGTGTTGCTTTTTTAACAGATGCTACGATAATATCACCGATATTACCATATCTTCTGTAAGAGCCTCCAAGTACGCGGATACACATAAGTTCCTTCGCACCGCTGTTATCAGCAACCTTTAATAATGTCTGCTGCTGTATCATAATGGAATTCCTCCTATCTTTAAATTCAGATACGGGCTAAATTATTTAGCCTTTTCGATTATTTCAACAAGTCTCCATCTCTTATCCTTTGAAAGTGGTCTTGTTTCCATAACCTTTACTTTATCACCTATTCCGCATATATTCTCTTCATCATGAGCCTTGAGCTTATAGGTGTTCTTGATAACCTTTCCGTAAACCGGGTGCTTAACGCTGTCCTTTACAGCAACAACGATTGTCTTATCCATCTTGTCGGATACAACGATACCAACTCGAGTCTTACGATAGTTTCTTTCTGTAGTCATCTAAGTGCACCTCCTATGCGTTTTTCTCAGCGTTTAAGCCGAGTTCTTTTTCCTTAAGGATTGTGTTAAATCTAGCAATTTCCTTCTTAACTGCTGCAATTCTCATTGGATTTTCCAACTGATTTGTAGCGTTCTGGAAACGAAGATTAAATAACTCAGCCTTAGCTTCTTTAATCTTATCATTAATTTCTTCAACTGAAAGGTCTCTTATTTCATTGATTTTCATTAATTTTCACCTTCCATTTCCTGATCTGCTTTTCTGACAAACTTACACTTGATTGGGAGCTTATGCATTGCAAGACGCATTGCTTCACGAGCAACTTCTTCGCTTACGCCTCCGATTTCAAATAAGATTCTGTCAGGTTTTACTACTGCTACCCAGTATTCTGGTGAACCCTTACCGGAACCCATACGTGTTTCAGCAGGTTTTTCTGTTACAGGCTTATCTGGGAATATCTTAATCCAGACTTTACCGCCTCTCTTTGTATAACGTGTCATAGCGATACGGGCTGCTTCGATCTGGTTACTTGTAATCCAACCAGGTGTGAGAGCCTGAAGACCGAATTCACCGTAAGCTACCTTATTACCACGAGTTGCTCTGCCCTTCATACGGCCACGCATTACTCTTCTGTATTTAACTCTTTTTGGTGATAACATTATCTTTTGCCCTCCTTCTTAGCAGGAGCATCAGTCTTAGCATTCTTCTTTCTTCCTTCAGCTAAAACCTCACCCTTATAAATCCATACCTTAACACCGAGCTTACCGTATGTTGTATCTGCTTCTGCAAAACCATAACCGATATCTGCTCTGAGTGTCTGAAGTGGAATAGTGCCTTCGTGGTACTGTTCAGTTCTAGCGATTTCAGCGCCGCCTACACGACCTGAAACTGCAGCCTTAATACCCTTAGCACCCATCTTCATTGTTCTTGCCATACACTGCTTCATAGCTTTTCTGAATGAAATTCTTCTTTCGAGCTGTGATGCGATGTTTTCAGCAACGAGCTGTGCATCTGTATCAGGAGCCTTAACCTCGATTACGTTGAGGATTACAGACTTTCCTGTCATCTTTTCTACATCTTTCTTAAGCTTTTCAATTTCGCTACCGCCCTTACCAATTACAAGACCTGGCTTTGCGCAGTGGATAGAAAGGCGGATTTTGTTTGCAAACTTTTCGATTTCAATCTTTGCAACTCCGGCCTGGAAAAGCTTCTTCTTAAGGAATTCTCTAAGCTTGTAGTCTTCTACAAGGTTTTCGCTGTAATGCTTCTTATCAGCATACCAACGTGAATCCCAGTCTTTAATAACGCCAACACGAATACCGTGTGGATTAACTTTCTGACCCATCGAATTTTACCTCCTTCTCAAGAATTATTCTCTCTCTGCAAGCTTGAGAGTGATGTGGCTTGTTTTCTTATTGATTCTGAATGCTCTGCCCTGTGCTCTTGCCTGTATTCTCTTAAGGGTTGGACCCTGGTCTGCGAATACTTCAGATACATAGAGATTTTCAACATTCATACCGTGGTTGTTTTCTGCGTTTGCCATTGCAGATAACAATAATTTTTCTACAACCGGGCTAGCTGCCTTTGGTGTATTTCTTAAAATACCAAGAGCCTGGCCAACCGGCTTATTTCTGATTAAATCAATGACAATACGTACCTTTCTTGGAGCGATACGTACATGAGTAACCTTTGCTACTGCTTCCATTGTTAAATCTCCTTTCCGTTTAGCGTTTTATATCCGCTCTTAAATTAAGATGTTTTTGAACCTGTATGTCCCTTGAATGTTCTTGTAGGAGCAAATTCTCCGAGCTTATGACCAACCATATCTTCTGTTACATATACAGGGATATGTTTTCTTCCGTCATATACAGCAATTGTATGTCCTACGAATTCAGGGAAAATTGTAGATGATCTGGACCATGTCTTTACAACATTCTTTTCGTTCTTTTCGTTCATAGCTTCAATCTTTTTCATTAAGCTTTCAGCAACGAAAGGTCCCTTTTTAATACTACGTCCCATGAAGTAAATCCTCCTTCATCAAATTTGCCTATTCAGGCATCAATTATTTATCATTACGTCTCTTAACAATAAACTTGTTAGTTCTGTTCTTCTTATTTCTTGTCTTATAACCAAGAGCAGGCTTACCCCAAGGTGTTACAGGGCTTGGTCTACCGATTGGTGACTTACCTTCACCACCACCGTGTGGATGGTCGTTAGGGTTCATTACTACGCCTCGAACTGTTGGTCTGAAGCCCATATGACGCTTCTTACCAGCCTTACCGATGTTTATGTTAGAGTGGTCTGTGTTACCAACCTGACCGATTGTTGCACGGCAGTTAAGTCTTACAAGTCTAACTTCGCCTGAAGGAAGCTTAACCTGTGCGTAACCGCTTTCTTCCTTAGACATGAGCTGTGCGAACACACCAGCAGATCTTACGAGCTGACCGCCCTTGCCAGGGTTGATTTCAATGTTATAAATAAGTGTACCAACAGGTATTTCGCTGATTGGCATTGCGTTACCAGGCTTAATATCCTTACCGTAACCTGATACAACTACATCACCCTTCTTAAGTCCTACTGGAGCGATAATGTATGTCTTAACGCCGTCTTCGTACTGAAGGAGTGCGATGTTAGCACTTCTGTTTGGATCGTATTCAACAGAAACAACTGTTGCTGGAATATCGTCCTTATTTCTCTTAAAGTCTATAATTCTATACTTTCTCTTTACACCGCCACCACGATGTCTTACAGTAATTCTTCCGTATGAGTTACGACCAGCTTTGCTGTGGAGAGGAGCCATAAGAGACTTCTCAGGAGCAACCTTGTCGATTTCTTCAAATGTAGAAACTGTCATCTGTCTGAGTGAAGGTGTGGTAGGATTATATTTCTTAATTCCCATTTTTACATCTCCTTATCTACAAATTCAGATTAGTTTTCAAATACTTCAATTGTCTTACTGTCAGCTGTGAGCTTAACTACAGCCTTTTTCCAGTCAGCTCTCTTACCGGCGTGAACGCCCATTCTCTTTGGCTTACCGTCGTAGTTAATTGTAGTAACCTTTTCAACCTTTACCTTGAAGATTTCTTCAATGGCTTTCTTAATCTGAATCTTGTTTGCAGCTTTATCTACTTCAAAAGTGTATTTCTTTTCTGCAACCTGATCCATGCTCTGTTCTGTGATAATTGGTCTTTTAATAATATCGTGAGCTGTCTTCATTATGCATACACCTCCTCAAGTTTTGCAACTGCATCTTTTAAGATAATACATTTTGTGTGGTTTAATACTTCATATGTGTTGATTGCACCAACGAATGTAGTATCTACACCCTCAATATTTCTTGCTGAGTTAACAACTACCTTGTCATTTTCAGGAAGAACTATAAGAGCCTTTTCAGTAACGCCTAAATTCTTAAGAATCTGTGCGATCTGCTTTGTTTTGATTTCTGTGAGCTGAAGGCTATCGAGTACGATAATGTCTTCATCAACAACCTTTGATGATAAAGCTGACTTAAGAGCAAGTCTTCTTACCTTCTTGTTAACAGCATAGCCGTAATCTCTTGGCTTTGGACCGAGAGCAACGCCACCGCCAACCCACTGTGGTGCACGGATACTACCCTGTCTTGCACGGCCTGTACCCTTCTGTCTCCAAGGCTTAATACCACCGCCGCGGACTTCTGTACGAGTCTTTGTGCTCTGTGTGCCCTGTCTCTGGTTTGCGAGGTAGTTAACTACTACTTCGTGCATAATGTCTCCACGTACTTCTACGCCGAATACATTTTCATTTAATTCGATATCACCGACTTTCTTACCGTCAGTGTTAAATAATCCAACTGTAGGCATATCTTAAATCCTCCTTTCAATTAAGCATTTGCCTTAACGGCACTCTTTACTGTGAGTAATCCACCCTTTGGTCCAGGTACTGCGCCCTTGATTAAGAGGAGATTACGTTCTGTATCAACCTTAACTAAGCTAAGGTTCTGTACTGTAACCTTTTCAACACCGAAGTGACCAGGTAACTTCTTACCCTTGTAAACTCTTGATGGTGATGAACATGCACCAAGTGAACCAGGTGCTCTGTGGTAATGTGAACCGTGTGACATAGGACCTCTGTGTGTGCCCCATCTCTTAACTGTTCCTGCAAATCCGTGACCCTTGCTTGTTCCTGTTACATCAAGAACTTCGCCAGCCTCGAAAATGTCAACCTTGATTTCATCGCCGAGGTTTAATTCTTCAGCATTGTCAAGCTTGAATTCCTTCAAATAACGCTTAACGTTTACGTTAGCTTTAGCAAAGTGGCCCTTTTCAGCCTTGTTTGCCTTCTTTTCCTTCTTGTCAACGAAGCCGAGCTGTACAGCAACATAGCCGTCGTTTTCAAGTGTCTTCTTCTGGATAACGCTACATGGGCCTGCTTCAACAACTGTTACAGGGATAAGCGCTCCGTCTTCTGCAAAAATCTGTGTCATACCAAGCTTTTTGCCTAAGATTGCTTTTTTCATTCTTTTTTCCTCCTATTTTCACACGCATAGGTTCGCAAGCGAACTTACATGCGGGTCATTGGTTGGCGTCGCCAACATAACCTGAATTTGTTTTGCCATTTCTCAAATTAGATTTTGAGCTCAATATCTACACCTGCTGGCAAGTCAAGGTGCTTGAGTGCGTCGATTGTTTTAGCGTTTGGACCTAAAACATCAATCAGTCTCTTGTGAGTTCTCAGTTCAAACTGCTCACGGCTGTCCTTGTACTTATGAACCGCTCTGAGAATTGTAACAACTTCCTTCTTTGTTGGAAGAGGAATTGGTCCTGAAACCTTTGCTCCTGTTCTCTTAGCAGTTTCAACAATCTTTTCAGCGCTCTGGTCGATAAGATTGTGGTCATAAGCCTTAAGTCTTATTCTGATTTTCTCTGCTGCCATAGTTTTTACCCTCCTATAGATTTTTCTAAAGGCAATCATTGGGTTCTTGCCTTTACGCTGTGCCGGGCGTTTCTCACAGCTTACATAATAAAACCCGAAACTTTTACCCTTATGGGCAACGGTTTTCGGGGCACACAGACACAGTAAGCCTCAGATAGGCGCAACAGCATACTACGCCCAAAGAGGTTTAATTTGTAACTGTATTTAGTTGGAAAGTGACCTTCCGCCCGCTTTTCAAAAACCGGACAATCTCCTCCGAAATTTCCAGAAATCCCTGATAAATCAAGGTTTCCGCCACCTCCGGAATCATCGTATGTCTTTGTCACTTCGACCATTATACTACAATATATATATAAAAGTCAAGCCTTTTTTTAGTAAAAAATCCAATAAAATCAAGGGTTTTACGGTATTTTCCGCAAAACCCCTTTATTTAGTATTTTTAAAGCTGTTTTTCTACTATTTTTTGTGCAAGTTGCACAAAGTTTCTCTTTTAAATTCTTTAATTTTCTACAACTGTATTTTTATTTTCCTGGCAATGATTTTTATAAACACAGTACTTACATGGCTCAAAACCTTTCACATCGCAAGGATTTATCTCAATTCCACCCTCCAGAATCCTCTCCGCTGTTTCCTTAAGCTTAAGCTTGGCGTTTTTAATTCGCCTGTCTAAAACCTCTTCAGGCAGACAGGACTTGTTTCCTGTTGGGATGCGGTGGATTTTCTTATCATCTGCTATATCTCTGTCAAGGCCTGTCAGAACTGCATCATCACCTAAAACTACGCCTTTTATCTCAACCTTTTTAGCTACAGCCTTTTCAATATCGCCCTTTATGTCCTCCTCTTTTACAAGAGGGTCATTCAT
>JAEIGA010018286.1_pt1 | contig 10670 bp, 6 predicted proteins | sample 9270691 | NCBI WGS metagenome assembly JAEIGA01 (sample SAMN17057246, study PRJNA624740) | gut metagenome | biome: biome; isolation source: fecal sample | host: Bos grunniens | place: China: Xizang | collected 2019 | reverse complement strand
CATTCCAAAATCGTATCGATTGCCTCTTCGCGGGCGGATTGTAAAAACGCGCAGGTGTTGACAATGACGATTTGCGCCTTCGATAAATCGTCCGTGAGCGTGCACGCGCGTGATTTAAGTAAACCGAGCAATTTCTCTGTGTCCACACGATTTTTATCGCAACCCAGAGAAATCACCCCGAATATTTTATTGGTTAACATACTTCTTCCTTTTTGTCCGATTGGTTAAAAATTACTCCAACGGACCGTATTTGCTCTCAAATTCCTCTTTGCTGATAAGCACCTTTCTCGACTTCGCGCCGTCGAATGCGGAAATATAGCCCATTTCTTCCATCCATTCCACGATTTTACCCGCACGGCTGTAACCTGCGGAGCACTTGCGCTGAATCATGGAAATAGACGCACTGCCGCATGCCATAACGTGACGGAGCGCCTCAATATAAATCGGATCTACACTGCCGCCGTCTTTTCCGCTACCATCACCGCCAGAAGAGCTATCATCACTGGCATAACCGCCGCGCGAGTTGATGAAATTCGTTGCTTCTTCATCATAGTAAGCCTCGTTGTTGGCTTTGATGAAGTTGACCACTTTTTGTGATTCTTCCGTGGAAATAAACGCACTTTGCACACGGATAGGGGTAGCCACGCCCGGCATCGTGTAGAGCAAATCGCCTTTGCCCAACAATTTTTGCGCACCCGATTGGTCGAGGATAACGCGCGAGTCCACGTCGGATGCTACATAGAACGCAATTCTCGTCGCCAAATTGCTCTTGATAACACCCGTAATGACGTCGGTGGACGGTCTTTGCGTAGCAACGATAAGGTGAATACCTGCCGCACGCGCTTTTTGCGTAAGGTTTTGGATTCTATCTTCCATTTCCTTTTTCGCAGCGAGCATCAAGTCGGCAAGCTCGTCGATGATAATGACAATCTTCGGCAAGCGTTGATTCTTTTCTACATGCGCGTTGTATTGATCCAAATTAACGACGTATGCGCCCGAACGGCTCATTTGCGAGAACAAGCTGTAACGGCGGTTCATTTCCATGATCGCCCAATTCAAGCTTTGCACAGCTTTGCTTGCGTCCGTGATGATTTCATTGATCATCAAGTGCGGCAAGTTGTTATACAATACGAACTCCGTTTTCTTCGGGTCGATAAGAATCAAACGCAATTCTTCGGGCGAATATTTGTGGATTAAACTAATAATTAACGAGCCCAAGAACACGCTCTTACCCGAACCGGACGAACCTGCAACCAAGAGGTGAATCATCTTGGAAATATCGCCGTAAACCTTACGGTTTGCAACGTCTTTACCCATTGCGAACACCAAGGACGAGGGTTTTGCGTTCACGTACGTATCCCCTGAAAGCATACAGCCAAGTTGTACAAATTGACGGTCCTTATTCGGCACTTCAATGCTTACAACGCCGTCTTCGTAGTTCGGATAAACGTTTACGCCGTTGGAACGAAGACTGATTGCGATGGATTGATCCAACGCGACAACCTTTTTAGGTTGAATATAACGAGGGAACAACACGTTATAACGCGCAACCGTAGGACCGAAGGTTACGGACGCAATCGACGTATCGGGAATTTTAAAATCTTCCAAGGTCGCAATAATCGTTTCCTTGGTTTCCTCTACCTCCTCAAAGTTAGAAGTCGGCTCGATATCGCGACAATCCAAATCGTCCAAAGGAATTCTTACGTAGGGACGAATGATGCGCGGTTTCGGAGGCTCGGGCTTGGGCGGCTCGACGGGCGCGGGAGGCGCAACGGGAGCTACCGGCTCTCGCGAAGGCGTAACGGGTGCAGGCGCAGTGGTCTCTTCCGTTCTGCTTGCAAAAAGATTTTCCGACTCCGTACGTTCTTCGGGGAAGCTTGTTTCCTCTCTCCCAAAACCCATACGTGGCGAATCGAAAATCACTTCGTCGCGACTGTCTCTGCTATCCGCAACGAAATCATCGTTTCCGCGACTGTCTCTGCTATCCGCAACGAAATCATCGTTTCCGCAGTTATCTTCTTCGAAATTCGAACGTAAAGCATAGGGATCATCGTCCAAAAGATTGAAGCCGTCGCGTTCGTTTCTATCTTCATTTTGTGTGATTTCCCTATCGCTTTCGGGCATAGAAAGGCTGTCCTCTCTATAACTGCGTTCAAAGCGAGGATCGGAATTTACCATATCGTCAAAACGCCTTGTGGCATTCTCGTCGCCGCCAAAAATGTTGGGGTTGGACGCCGAGAACAAGCTCTTATAGTTATAGTCGGGCGTAGAATAATCTCTATCCCTTTCTTCGTTGACGATGGGTGCCACGGTTTCGCCTCTAAACGACTCCTCGCGACCAAACGTAATTTCTTCACGCCCACCTCTTTCTTCCGCGAAATCGCGCGAGGGGCTATCTTCAAACAAGCTATACGGCGAATTGTCCGTTTCACGAGCTTGCGGCTCGAACGTGGGCATGGGCGTGATTGTAGAACGCTCCTCTCCCCCCGTCCGTTCGTTGCGCGAATCCCCAAAGGAATACTCGGAACCGCGTTGGCTAAACGGCGTTGCTTCCGTACGAGGCGGAGCAGTATTTTCGTTGACAGTATTTTGATAAGAATCGGAATACGAGGGCATAAAACCGCTCGTTCCGCCAAGCGCATTCGGCTGTTCCGCAACGGGCATATTATTCACCCTTGCGTTGGGATCAAACAACAAATTGCGTTTATAATTTTCCGCAGGCGTTCCACCAAAAAGGAACTCACGGGGATTGGAATAATCGTATTCGTTACGTTCGTTATTCGTCACCGTATTTTCCGCCGTGGGGAATGCATTGTTGCTCATCGGCATTGTTTGCATATTGCCAAACGGCGCGACAACGTTGGACGTTGCAGGTTGCACGTTTGCGCCTTGCATGGGTTGCGTTTCTGGCAAGCTAACACCGGGACGTTGTTCGACAGTTGGCATTATGTTGCCCGTGAAATTAGGCTGTGCATTTTGCGTATTTTGCGTATTCGCAATTTCTACTACCGTCGGATTGACGGGCGTAACCACGTTTTCGGGCTGCGCTACCGCGTTCGCATAAGGGAATGCGCTCTGCTGCGGTTGAGGTTGCGCATTTTGAGGATTTGCCGCTACGGGCTGTTGTTGAGGTTGTACGTTTTGCGCCGTGGGTTGAGAAAGCGGAATATCCACCGACGGCGTTGCCGCTTTTGTGGGTTTCGTGTTGGGTTTGCCGCCCTCCTTTTTTTTACGTCTTGCCACCATTACGCAAACGTAAATGCTGATTAACGCCAACATAATTAAGATAATCAACGCGCCGACCTTCGTGGTGAGCTTGGCCAAGGGATAAACGATTAAACTGCCAAGCCAACCGGTTGCCGTAATCGTAGAAAGGTTTTCGCCCGATTTAAAGCAACGCGTGATATATCCGTCCATCTTCCAACTATACGTCATCGCCGTATGAACGACCAAGGCAATCAAGACGCAAGAGATGATAATCCATGCTCCCAACCATTTGTCTTTGACGAGGCTTTTACCGAATAAGCCCATTACGCACAAATAAATTACACCTAAAAACAACGGGTATGCACAATATCCAAACACCCCCGTTAAAAAACCGTGTATTAACGCACCGAATTCACCGAAAACAAGTGAACGGGTACATAAAATAAAGAACACCACCAAAGCAAAAATGCCACAAGTCGCGCAAACACTTTCCTTTGTGATAAGTTTTTTTGATTCTTTTTTACTCATGCACTCACCTTACCTCTGCCTATCGTTACCCATAAAAATAACGCCTTAATAAATATCTTATTTATTATAACATTTATTTTTACATTTTTCAATAGTTTGAAAGAAAAAAAACGGGCGAATTTAGAGTTTTTTTCACTTTTCTCTAACACCCGTTTTTGTTTATGCAATTATAAGAGTTCTTCCAAGATATATTGTGCCACGTAATAGATATCGCCCGCACCCAAAAACAAGACGACGTCCCCATCTCTTACCGTCTGCCTTAACCACGTTTTTAGTACGTGCACGTTTTCCGCATACAGACAATTCCCAAGCATGCGCGCTAACGTTTCCGCACTGCCCAATTCATCGTAAACTTCCCTTGCGGGGTAAGTTTTATACAGCATTAAATTAGGCACGGAACGCAAAACCGCAATAAAATCTGCCATCAATAGCTTCGTCCGAGAATATGTATGCGGTTGAAAGACTACGTATAGCTTCCTACGGCTGATATTTTTTGCCGTGCGCAGGGTAGATAAAATCTCTTTGGGGTGATGCGCATAATCACAAATGAAGCTGACGCCGCGATATTCGCCAATCTTTTCAAACCTGCGCTTAACGGCGGTAAAGCTTTCAATCCCCTTTACAATCTCTTTTTCGTCAAAGCCCAACGAGCGCATCGCCGCAAACGCCGCAAGCGCATTGTAAATATTGCAATAGCCAATGGCTCGTAACTTTATCCGACAAAGCGCTTTGCCGTATTCCTCTACCGTGAACGAATACCTTTCCCCAAGCGTCCGTATTTGCGTGGCTCGATAATCCGCCAAGCTACTCTGAATGCCAAACGAGGCAAAATCCCACTTACCGCACCCAACGTCGTCCGCACAAATAAACGCCGTCTTTGCCAATTTGCAATACGTGTGGAAGCAATTGAATAAATCCTCCTCGTTTTCATAGCACTCCATATGGTCTTTATCGACGTTTAATAAAATAGCGACCTCGGATTTTAACTTCAATAAATTTTTCTTATACTCGCACGCTTCCGTAACCAAATATTCCTCACCGTTGTGAAAGTAGTTGCCAAATGCGCTATCTTCCCCACCAATATGCGCCATAAACGGTACGCTTACACTCTTCAAAATATGGGCACAAATTGAAGTGCAGGTCGTTTTGCCGTGACTTCCTGCAACCGTAACGACGTGCTGAAAATTTTGGCAGATTATCCCCAACAATTCCGCGCGCCCATACACAATCTTGTTTAACGCCTTTGCCCTTGAAAACTCTTTATCTTCTTGACTTATCGCGTCTGTATATACCACGCAATCCGCATCCAAAAGCTCGGTGCGATTACCATCGTTTCCAATAAATGTTTTCACCCCGTAAAACGCCAAATTTTCCGTTGCGGCACTCTTTATAGCATCACTTCCCGACACCGAATACCCGCACGCCGATAAGTATTTTGCAAGTGCGCTCATACTCACGCCGCCAATCCCGATAAAGTAAATATTTTTAATGTTTTCCAAGCCTTTTAAACGCATACAATATTCTATGCGCTATTTATTCTTATTATAATATCTATAAGAAACTCTTATACTTAAACCATAGTAATTTACTTGCATTTTTCTATAAAAACTGATAAAATAATTTAAAATACGAATTAAACACTTGTTTTTAATTTATTTTTATGATTTTGCCTATCCTCATATCTGATTTATTCTTCCTCGAAGGGGCACTCGTACGACTACGGGTGCTCTTTCACTCTCTATTTTATCTTTCTTTGGTATAGAAACAAAAAAAGACGGTGCAAAATTTGCACCGCCTTTTTGCGTATTTAACTTATTTATCGTCGGAATTTTTCTTCATGAAGAAATCCACGAATTTAGGTCTATGCTTTCTGTCCGGCGTTTCTTCTTGGCGAGCGTCGGGAATGGGATCGTTTGGCTCAAAGAAGGTGTTCGGTTGTTGAGGATAGCCATTCGATTGCGTGTAGCCGTTGGAAATAGGCTGAATGGGCTGTACGTTCGACATATACTCGTTCGCTTGCGCTTGGGTTGCCGCATAAGAAGATTGCGGGTTGTAAGCGCTAGGCTGTTGAGGTGTATACGGATCGGCATACATCGGTTGTTGCATATAGCCGTTTTGCATCATACCGCCCTCACGTCTATTGTACGCATTGTCAATCTTTTGTGCCAAAACCGTGGCTTGACGAAGGGTTGCGTTTTGCGCGTCGCGCGAAAATCCGTTTTGATTGCCGCCAAAGCCCGTAGCGATGATGACAACCTCTACCTCGTCCGACATAGCCTCGTCAATGCACGCGCCGAATATAACGTTTGCGGAATAATCGATAACACCCTTTACCAAGTCAGCCGCCGTCGTAACCTCGTCCAAAGACAAATCCTTGCCGCCGATTACGTTTAAAATAACGGAGTTTGCGCCCTCAATCGTCGTGTTGAGCAACGGACTGCAAACCGCACAACGTACAGCGTCGAAAATTCTCTTTTCGCCCTTTGCGACACCGATACCCATATGTGCAAGCCCGCGTCCCTTTAACGTCGCTTTAACGTCCGCAAAATCGAGGTTGATAAGCGAAGGCTTAACGATAAGTTCTGCGATACCGCGGATACCTTGGCGAAGCACGTCGTCCGCTACCTTTAATGCGTCTGCAAACGAGGTGTTTTTGGGCACAACTTGACGAATTTTGTCGTTGGGAATGGTAATCATGGAATCGACGTTCTTCTTCAATTCCTCAACGCCCACCAAAGCGTTGTCCATTCTGCGTTTCGCCTCAAAACCGAAAGGCAAGGTAACGACTGCAACGGTAAGAATTTTCATTTCCTTGGCAATCCTTGCAATCACCGGCGCAGCGCCCGTACCCGTGCCACCGCCCATACCTGCCGTAATAAACAACAAGTCCGTATTTTTAAGTGCTTCTTGGATTGCCTCTTTATTTTCTTCTGCTGCCGCTTTACCCACTTCGGGGTTTGCGCCTGCGCCAAGCCCTTTGGTGAGCTGTACGCCGATTTGAATGCGCTTGGTCGCACGCGAACGCGCAAGCGCTTGATTATCCGTGTTGATAACGATATATTCCGCGCTTTGCAAGCCCGATTCAATCAAACGGTCAACGGCATTATTACCCGCACCGCCGACGCCGACAACTTTAATTTTTGCAACCCCCGAAAGGTTATTTGTGCCCATATCACCCATGGGCATAGACGTCTGTTCCGCGGAATAGCTGAACGGACTTCTTTCATTATTTTCGTAATTGTTCATCATTTCTTTCTTCCTCCAAACAATCTTGTCTTCCAACTACGGTTCTTCACGTCGTTCGTCGCGTCGTTCAATAGGGCAATTCTTGAAGAAAACGTAGGTTTATCGTAATAGGGCAAATCGGGTGCGACAATTTCTGTCAAATGATTTAACCGCTTGGAAATGTGCTCCGCAGCGCCCTTTATTCTGCTGATTCCCTCGCCCGTAATGCTGATGGGATTGACTGTAAAAATCGTATCGACTTTACCGAGGTAACGAACGGCAAAGAATTTATCTACACGCTCGCACAGCTCGTCCAAGCTGAATTTAATACAGTCGTTAATCTCTTGCACTTCAAGCTGTTTTTCTTCTGTTTCCGAGGACCAATAGACGCCCTTGGGTACGTTTCCGCCCGAAATATTGGACGTTGCGAGAATTTCTTCCGCCATCCCATAATCTACGCCAAACGTTTGCATAAGCGAAATTAAGACGGTAGCTACGCCGCAGTTAAAGGATTCTTCATGCACGATACCGTCGCCGTAAACAACGGAAATAGACGAGGTTAAAAAACCGATATCCAACAAGAATGCATAGCCTTCGCGCTTTTTATCAGGCAAAAGATATATAGACTGCGCCAACGTAGAAGGCACGTAACAAATCTCGTCGAACTTCAACTCCTTCAAAACCGCTTCAATGCTGCGATAAAATCTATCCTCTACGAAATAATAGCAAAGCGCGCCTTTAAGCACGTCGGTTGCTACCCCGTACAAAGACTCCGCTTTGAAAAATTTTCGGTTGTCGCCCAAGGTCAAATACATAGCCGAACGGCGTATGCAATGCCCGTTGATTGCCAACTCGGTTAAGCCCGTCTCGAAAAGCGCGTCCACGTCTTGCGCAGATATCTTTCTCTTTGAGGGAAAAGCAAGGGTGTGCCCCTTGGTCGCTACGCGAATAAACGGCGAAGGAACGCCCACGTAGACCTTACCGATTGTGCCCTTATAATTTTGTCTTACGGTAGTAACGGCGTTTGCAACGGCGTTACGGAAAGAATCTTCGTCGAAAAAGCCTTCCACGCAATAGCCTTCGTAGCTTTCCGTCTGCCCGGCGCTAAAAACGAAAGTATTATTTACCCCTTTTGCGCCAAGAAAAAAAGAGACTTCCCCCGAACGTATATCCAATATCGCGACAGTCTCGTTTTTCATAATACCTTCACCCCATAAACAAAATTATTTGTATATAATACAAAATATCATTATAATTATACACTATTGTTTGTCAATTGTCAATAACGAAACGTAAAAAAATGTCGGAGAATATACAAAAAATGCACATTCTCCGACAGATTTTATTCACTGATATCCTTTTGTTGATATTCTACGTAGATTTCGTTGCCTTTGTCCGTACTTAAAATACATCCGCTCAATCTTTCCTCGTCCGATAAAGCGAGATATTTTTCCGCAATTTTATCCGCCTTTTGGGCGGTAAATTGTTCGGGGAACGCCACGTAAATTTTTACACCCTCTTGCGTGTAAATATGCAACTGCGGCGCATTGTCGAATATCTTCACCCTCAAAACGTTGTTGCGAATGCCGTTCAACTTTTCCGACAATTGATTACAAAACTCCAAAACGACCTTTAGACGGTTGTCACCATCCACTTTTTCGCCCTTCTTTCCGCTTACAGAAAGTCCTTCGATTACAACGTTTGCATTCCCGTCCAATCGGTTAAGCTGCGTTTCGCGAATTGCCAAAATCGTACCGTCCGCGCCGAGAATGAGATACTCCTCTTTGCCCGCTTGTTTGACGGCATATACCTCCGCGTCTTCCGTGACGGTAAGCACAATGCGATTGGGATAATCTTTCCTAAACCCCTTAATGCGGAAATGAGGATATTCGGCAACGATGGACTTCGCGCCCTTGTCGTTGATTACGAAAATATTTTCGTCCTCATAACACTTTTTAAGCCGAGTGCGTATATCCTGTGCTTCCGTTTTTGCGTCCTCGGAAATCGCCGAAACTTCTACGACGACCTCGTCTACGCGAAAGACGGTTGCAAAGCCCAAAAACGCCCCCGCAAGAAAGATGAGAACGGTGAGTATGATTACCCAAAATCTCTTTTGTTTAATTCCCGCTTTTGTGTTCATTTATCCATTATCCTTTCACTCTGCGTATTTTCGCGCCGAGCTTTTTTAATTTCCCCTCAAAATCGGCATAGCCTCTATCCACGTGCGAAATATCCATGACGCTACTGCGTCCTTCCGCCTTTAAGCACGCAAGAACAAGCGCCGCGCCGCCGCGCAAATCGCCTGCCGTAACGCACGCACCGTGCAAGCGCTCCACACCGCGTATCAATGCGCTTCTATCGCGCACCGTAATATCCGCACCCATTTTTTTGAGTTCCGCCGCATATCGATAACGAGTTTCAAACAAATTCTCGACAATCAAGGTAGAACCGCGTGCCGTACAGCAAAGCGCCGCATATTGCGCTTGCATGTCCGTAGGAAAACCAGGGAAGGGCATCGTTTCTACAAGATTGACCGATTTTAAGTTTCCGTCACTCATTAAATATATTCTATCATTTTTTATATGTATTTTGCAACCATTTTCACGCAATTTATGTAAAAGCGCCGCAATATTTTCGGGAAAAACGCCTTGCACCTCAATTTCGCCGCCACAGGTTGCCGTTGCGATTAGATAGGTACCTGCCTCTATCCTATCGCCAATAGGCGTATACTCGACGCCGTGTAAACGCCGAACGCCCTCGATGACAATCGTACCACCGCCCGCGCCGTGTATCTTTGCGCCCATCGCGTTTAAAAAATGCTGTAAATCAATAATTTCCGGTTCTTTCGCGGCGTTGCGGATTACGGTAATTCCCTCCGCGCACACAGCCGCCAAAATGATATTTTCCGTCGCGCCTACGCTTGGAAAATCCAACAAAATTTCCGCGCCGATTAGGCGGTCTGCCTCGCAGTGGATATAGCCGTCCTTTTCCACGATTTTTACACCCAACCTCTTCAAACCCGCAAGGTGCAAATCAATCGGTCTTAACCCAATATCACACCCTCCCGGATAGGATATTTTTGCGCGGTGAAACCTCGTCAACACCGAGCCAAGCATAAAAACGGAAGAACGCAGCTCTTTGGTGAGCCGCGCGGGAATTTCGTGTGAAACTGCGTTTGAGCTGTCGATGACGGTGCAATCCTTTTGCCGTTTGATTTTACAGCCGACCTCGCTTAATATGCGTAGCATATTTTCCACGTCGTTGATAACGGGAATATTGCGTATTTTAACTTGTTCATCCGTCAAGATAGACGCGGCAAGCAAAGGAAGCACCGCATTTTTTGCACCTTGCGCGCGAATTTTTCCCTTTAATTTTACACCGCCGTCAATGATATATTTTTCCATACGTTAAAGCTCCTTTATGCTTTATTGTATGAATTTTTTGCTCCTCTTTGTGCCTTGTGCGGCTTTGGGCAAATTATTTCCCTTTGCCGAAATTGCATACAGCACACCCATCGACGCCATAGTAATAATAAGCGAGGTATTGCCTGAGCTAATAAGCGGCAACGGCAAGCCCGTCGGCGGTATGCTTCCGCTAACCACAAGCGCGTTGATAACCGTTTGTATGCCGTACACCATCGTTATTCCCATTGCCAAGAGAAAGGAAAAGAAATCTTCTGCTTTCGACGCCGCACGGATGCCGCAAAATAT
>JAEIGA010018285.1_pt1 | contig 10670 bp, 5 predicted proteins | sample 9270691 | NCBI WGS metagenome assembly JAEIGA01 (sample SAMN17057246, study PRJNA624740) | gut metagenome | biome: biome; isolation source: fecal sample | host: Bos grunniens | place: China: Xizang | collected 2019 | reverse complement strand
GCATGGCCAGGTTGGCAGCAGTCAGAAGCAGGGCGTTGCGAACCATGGAAGAACGAAATAACAAGGACATCCCTCCCTTGTCCCAGCATATTCGCAGAACAAGGAAGGGATGTCAACAAAAACGCCCGATCATACGATCGGGCGTTTTATCATTTCGTAGTATTATATATCTTTTGTTTATAATTTTTTAATATTTTTTTTATTTTATTCAGTATTTATAAAAATCTTTAAAAATCATATATTCAATTATACTTTAATTTTTCTAAAATAGAGTAACATTTATATACTATGTGACTAAAACTAATAGTAGAGGTTCATAACCCATATTGGTTATAACTGAAAATTGATCATTATTTTTATATACTCGGAGGGGGCTAAAAACACATTAGCTTTCTCCACCTCCTTGAATTTTTTTTTAAAATCTTTTTATACTTTAATATTCTAACTATTATTATGATTAAAAAAATTCCAGTTATTGATTTAAAACAACACCAGGCTGTAAGTGGTAAATCCGGTATGAGAGACACATATACGCCACTAAGAACTGTTTTTGCACCTTCTTCAAGCCCTGTTGAAATAGCACAAGGTTTAAAATTAAACGGTGCAGATGAAATGTATATTGCCGATTTGGATTTAATTGAATCCCAGGGCCATAACATAGATGACATTAAAATGGTTAACACAATTCTGCCAGTAATGTTTGATGGTGGTGTAAAGAATCTGGAAGGATTTGAATTTTTCCTAAATTATGCATATAAAATCATAGTGCCTACCGAAACGCTGGAAAGCATTGACGAGATGAGAAAGATATTTGAAAAATATCCAAAGGAAAGAATTGTTGTAAGTGTTGATGTTAAAAACAATGAATTGCTTGCAAAAAACATGGATTTGGATTTGGCTGAATTTAAGGAGATTTTAAAGGAACTTGATCCAAATGAAATTATCCTTTTAGATATTACAGGTGTAGGTACCGAAAAGGGTTATAACAAAAAACTTCTTGATGAGTTTGATGAACTTAAAGATAAATTGATAATTGCTGGTGGGTTGAATAAAAAATCTCTAGGTGAATTAGAATCTTTAGGAATAAAAAAAGTATTGATAGGCACAAGCCTACATTCTGGTGAAGTTAAACTTCTAGACTAAAACACTTAAGATAATATAAGGGAAAACGCATGCTATTATAAATAATGCAATCCCTAAACCTAATTTAGGTCTGTCTTCATCAAATGAACCTGATATAATTAATAATACACCAAAAAATCCTAAAATTACAGGAATGATATGTGAAAATATTGTTGTTCCAATTATTGCCATTTTTAATCACTACTATAATTTACTTTTTTTAATTATATAAATCTAACTTTAAATTTTCTATTTTTAAGATTAAATAAGCTATTTATAGTTAGAAAATATATTTATAGCTATGAGAATTGAAAGGCATCACCATCACAAAAAAGCGGGTGAAAACCTGGCATTTGTTTTCTTCATGAATCTGATATTCAATATAATTGTCATAATCGGAGGTCTGGCTACAAACAGTATGGCAATACTTGCAGATTGCATTCATGATTTGGCGGATACCATTTCAATAGCTGTGGCCTGGTCATTGGAAAGAATTGCCCAAAGGGACTCAACAGACAAATTTTCTTATGGTTATCAAAGGTTTTCAATTCTTGGAGCTGTACTAATATCCGTTTTTGTTATTATTATGGCTTTAATTATTCTTAATGAAGCTATTTCAAGATTATTTGCTCCGGAAGGTGTTGATGCTGGAGGTATGCTTTTGGTAGCTATTGTAGGCATAATCTTCAAGTCAATTTCCGTTCATCGTCTTCATAAAGGCGAAACGTTCAATGAAAAAGCGGTTTTTATACATCAGCTCGGTGATGTTTTTGAATGGGTGGCCATTTTAATCTTAAGTTTGGTTTTAATGTTTTGGGATGGTGCATCTTACTTGGATCCGTTCGTTTCAATTGGTATTGCATTGTGGTTGATTATTAACTTAAGTCGCAATTTATATAAATCATTTGAGGTTTTACTTCAAAAAACACCAGATTATTTTGATGTTGACGAATTTAAGAATGCAATTTTGGCAATCGAAGGCGTTAATGACATTGAAGACTTTCATATCTGGTCACTTGATGGAATAGATTCTGTTCTGACATTAAAAGTCGATGTTGATTTTGGTAAAAATGTTTCCGAAATTAAAAAAGAGATTTATAATATTTCAAATAAATATCATGTTGTAGATATTACAATTGAATTGAAATAAACTTTTAAGAGGAAACTTATGGTAGAACAAGGAACTTTAGTTGTCATTGGACCTGTTACCAAAGATTTGGTAATTATTGGTGATGAAAATTCCCGCAAGATTGGTGGGGCAACCTATTTTCAGTCATTTGTCTTTGAAGAGTTTTACAAGGATTATTTAGCTATCATAAATTGTTCTGATAAAAGTCTTGTTGAAGGTTTTCCTGATTTGGATAAAGTTGAAGTTATTTTGAAAGAGGATACTCATTTTTTCATAAACAATTATCCCAATCCCAATGATTTGGATATTCGCCAACAAACAAGTAATTTTGCCCGAATTCCAATTTTAAAAAATGATTTGGAAAGTATTTTGACAGATGTAAATGTTGGGGCTTTTGTAGTTAATCCCTTAAATCGTTATGATTTTCCACTTGAAACCATCAAATATCTCAAAAGTTTTGATGTTCCTATATTTTTATCAATTCAAGGATTTTTAAGACTGCCTGATGTTAAAGTAAATGAAAATTACACTATCAGATTAGATGACTTTGAAGAATTAAGTCATTATTTAAGTGGGGTTAATGGAATATTTTTAGATGAAGCAGAAGAAAACATCATTGGTCTTGACTTTGATGTAGATGAGATTGTTGTAACAAATGGTTCTCATGGATCTAGGATAATTTCAGATTCGGAAATAAATATTGAAGCTGTAAAATGTGTAAATGTTGTGGATACAACTGGCTGTGGTGATACATACATGGCAGCTTACATTTCTCAAAGATTAAAGGGTTATACCCAAAAAGAGTCAGGCGATTTTGCTTCTTCAATCGCTAGTAAAAAAATAGAAAACTTGGGTCCGTTTAAGTTAAATAAATAGTTTATCTCACTGTTTTAAGTCTATTTTTGTTATTTAATCAATAATTTATAATTGTATTATTGGTTTTAATCAATTTTAATAATTTTTAGAAAACTTTATAAATTATATGAATTATAATTATATATGTCTTTCTGAATTTTTTTTACACTTTTAAAGGGTCATCATGTTAAACAAATCAAGTAATATAATCGAAAAGGAATTTAAGAATTTACGTAGGGAGCTATTAGATTTAACCTTAAGAAATCAACTTCTTAACTTTAAATCAAGAGCTAAAACCATTACTATAGTAAATCAATCCCCTGTAAATCTTTTCCAGACATTAGTCCTGCAAAATGCTAAAATGTATTTTGTAGCTAATAAAAAGGATAAGAAGGAAGATAAATCTTCAGTTTGGGATCATATTCCATTTGATTTTTCAAAGTTTTCAGAAGGAGACAGGAAATTAGCTACTGATTTGACTCCTAAAGAGCTTCAAAAAAGATTATATTACATTAACAACCAAGCTAAGACAATGCTTCAGGAACAAGGTTATAATATTCTATACCTTGCTGTCGGATTTTTAGAATGGAAAGATAAATCCAAACCAAGACAGAAAAACAGGGCTCCTTTAGTATTGATTCCAGTTGCGATAGAGAGGAAAAAGGTTGGAGAATCATTCAACCTTGAATGGACTGGAGAAGATATTCAGACAAATATTTCACTTAAAGCTAAATTATTGGAAGCAGGACTTGAACTTCCGGATTTTGAATTTAAAAGATATGGTGAAGTCATAGACCATTATCTTGCAAGTGTACGTCGTGCAGTATCACGTATGGATGGATGGGAAGTTAACAGTAACGTAGCTTTAGGTTTCTTTAGTTTTACAAAATTTGTAATGTACAATGATTTAAACCCGGAAGCTTGGGCTGAAAATGTTGATTTAACAAAAAATGAATTGATTCAAGCTATTTTCAATCCTGCTAAAAATGATCAGGAAGCATTTAGGGAAGAAGACATAGACTCCCAACTTGAATACAGAACAATGTATCAGGTTCTTGATGCTGATTCATCACAGATTGCAGCAATTCAGGATGTTAAAGCAGGTAGAAATTTAGTCGTGGAAGGACCTCCTGGAACCGGAAAATCACAGACTATTGTAAATTTGATAGCAGAATTGCTGGCAGAAGGCAAATCAGTTTTATTCGTTTCAGAAAAAATGGCAGCATTGGATGTTGTAAAGGACAGATTGACAGGTGTAGGTTTGGGTAAATTTGTCTTAGAACTGCATTCACACAAAACAAGACGCAAAAAGTTCTTGAAAGATTTGCAAAAGGCAACCAATGTGCGTGCTCATGATCCATTAAATATTGACCAGACTATCCGTAAATTGGAAACTCTGCGTCGTCAATTAGATGATTATTCTCAAATTATTCACAAACCTGTATTTGCCGTTAATTTATCAGCATTTCAGTTATATGGAATGAAAGAATCTGCTGATGATCATTTTGCAAGAAAAGATACATTAATGCCATTGGTTAGATTTGAAAGTCCGGAAAATGTTTCTCTAAAAGATTTGGATGACATGAAAATCGCTTTGGAAAACCTGGCTGAATTATATCAAACTATCTCTAAAGATAATCCTTGGAGTAAATGCTCTCCAAAAAGCCTACTTCCTGGAGACTTAAGGGAGATTGAAATATTAATCAACGATTCCCTACACAGTTTAGACAACTTTTTGGTAGAACGTGGAAGGGTCTATGAGATTTATGGAATCAAGAAACCGGATACCTTAAATGAATTCCAAAATTCACTTTCAGCATTTGAAATAATCAAATCCCAAAATGCAGAATTGATTGATGGGTCAATCATAAAATCAGGTGCATGGAACAATAACAATGATGACGCATTTCTATTAATCCGGGAACTTGAAAAATACCAGAAATATGCACCTGCACTAGACAAATTCAATCAGAGCATATACCAGGCAGATATTGACAGATTAATAGCACAGCTACATCAAATTTCAAATAAAAGATTCCGTTTATTTAATAACAATCAACATATTGAACTTGTTGAAAGATATTATGCAGTACCCGTTACCGGAAGTGCTGAAGACATTATTCGTGAATTGAAGCAGGCAAAAGCGATTATTAAAATCAGAAAAACCATTGAAGCTAATGATGAATTAGGTCGCAAATATTTCGGAGGATATTGGCATATTAATGCTAATCCGGATGATTTGAAAGCTATTGCTCGTTGGATGCATGAATTTACTGCACTTGTTCGTGATGGAACATTTTCACAAAGCACAATTGACCTAATGAGTAAGGACTTGTATGATATTAAACCTGAAAGAGACCTTGCAGAATACATTGATGCCGGAGAAGAATTTGTAAGAGTCTTGACAAAATTAAAAGATAAATTAAATCCTAGAAGTAAATTAATATTTAAAAGAGAAACAGGAGACGTGCCATTTGAAGCATGGAAAGAACAGTTGTATAATTGGAGAGGACAACTATCAAGCCTTCATTTATGGTCTCAATACTTAAACACTAAAAATGCACTTAAAACCACTAATGCAAAAATGTTTGTAGATTCCATTGAAAAAAGAAACATTAAAAAAGAAGATATTGAAGCATTAGTTGATGGTAACTTTGCAGATTCACTTTTAAACATATTATTTGTAGAAAATCATGAATTGGCAACATTTGTTGGTGAACTTCATGAAAATAGAATTCGTGAATTCAAAGATTTAGATAAAAAAATCCTAACTTTAAACCGTAAAAGGATTTTTCACAAATTAAACAGCAATATTCCTAAAATATTTGGTGGAACTGAAAATCCACAGGCTAAAATATTGGCTGGAGAATTTACAAGAAAAAGCGGACATATGCCAGTCAGAAAACTTTTAGAAAAAGCTGGCGGTATGATAAAACAGATTAAACCTTGTTTTATGATGTCCCCATTATCTATTGCACAATACTTGGATCCAACAAATGAAGAACTGCAGTTCGATGTTGTTATTTTTGACGAGGCAAGTCAAGTAAAACCTGAAGATGCGTTAGGAGCATTCATGAGAGGAAAAACTGCAGTTGTAATGGGAGATACTCAACAATTGCCACCAACTTCCTTTTTCGACCAGATGTCTGACGCTGACAGCGATGAAGAGGAAGCTACATCATTGGATATGGAAAGTATTTTGCACTTATGTAAATTATCATTCCCTGTTAAAATGCTTAAATGGCATTACAGGTCCCGCCATGAATCATTGATTACAGTATCAAACCGTGAATTTTATGACGATGATTTGTTGGTATATCCATCTCCATCACATAACGACCCTGAACTTGGTTTAAAATTCCATTATAATCCTAATACTCAATATCTCAGAGGAGCATCATCTGCAAACCCTCTTGAAGCAGAAGATGTTGTAGAAGAAATTTTCAACCATTTTGAAAAATATGGTGATTCAAAAAGTTTGGGTGTTGGAACATTTTCCGTAGCACAGAAAAATGCTATTTTAGAAGCGCTGGAAGTAAAACGTAAAGAAAGACCTGAATTTGAACCATTATTCTCAGATAATAAGGAAGAACGCTTCTTTGTTAAAAACCTTGAAACCATTCAAGGGGATGAAAGGGATGTTATACTGATTAGTGTAGGTTATGGATATGACCAAGATGGAAAAATGTCTTTAAACTTTGGTCCTTTAAACCAAGATGGTGGAGAAAGACGTTTAAACGTACTTATTACACGTGCAAGAGAAAAATGTGTAGTATTTTCTAACTTTAAAGCTTATGACATGAAATTAACTGCAAACCCTCCTTATGGTGTCAAATCTTTAAAAGAATTTTTGGAATATGCAGAAAACTTGACACTAGGAACTCATACTCAAGAAGCACACTCAAAAGAACCGTTTGAAGATGCAATAGCTAGCTTTTTAGAGGAAAATGGTTATACTGTTGATAGGCAAATAGGCTGTGCAGGATTTAGAGTGGATTTAGCTATTGTTGATGATGAAAATCCTGGAAAATACATCTTAGGAATCACAACTGATGGAAAAATGTATTCTTCAAGCAAGGTAGCTCGTGATAGAGATAGGCTCCGTGAACAGGTCTTGACTGGTCTAGGCTGGAAATTATACCATTTATGGTCAACTGATTGGTATAGAAACAGAGACTTGGGTCGTAAAAAACTTCTAGAAAATGTTGAAAAATCCATTAAAAAAACTCGTAAAGAAGAAAAACGCAGATCTGAAGAAGAGAAAAAATTAGCTGAAAAAAGAAGATTAGAAGCTGAGAAAAAAGCTGAAGAATTGCGTTTAGCTCGTGAAAAAGAAGAAAAAGAACGTGCTGAAAAAGAAGCTGAGGAAAACGAAATCAACCCTGAAGATATTGGTCCAAGTGATTTTGTAGAAGTTGAAAAAGTTGATGATGAAGATATTTTAGAAAAACCGATAGATGTTTCCCAAATCAGTCCTGAAGAATTCTTTGATGATGATGTAAAAACAACTTCTAGTGAATCTAATCAAGATAATTCAATCAATGAAGATACTTTCCAAAAGGAAACTGCTTCCGAATTTGTTGTTGTGGATACTCCTGATGAGGAAGTAACTATTGATGAAACTCCATCTGAGTTTGTCCAATCTGATGAAGTTGAATCTGGTGTAGATGTTAACTTGGAAGATGATGCTAGTTCTAGTGATGTTATTGATGAGGATGGTAGTGTTAATGTAGATTCACAGGATTATACTGGTTCTAGTGATGTTATTGATGATGAAATAGTTGATAAAACTGATGTTAATGATAATTTAGATGATGAAATAATAGATAAAAAATCTGATGAGATAAAACAGGAATCATTAGATGAAGATAAGGAAGTATGGGAAACAGAAGAGGAACCTAATTACCAGAATGATGATGCTGAAGTTTGGGAATCTGATGATGGAATTTCTCCAGAAGACAATGCTGAAGTTTGGGAAAATGATAAGGACTATTCTGATTCTGATGAAGAGTCAAAATCATTCACTCAAAAAGTTAAATCATTCTTAAAGGGTGATGATTCATATGAAGACGGCCAATCTATAGGTTCATTTTTCTCATCACTTAAATTTGAGAAAGATTTAGGTGAAAATTCAGATTTCAAAGAAGAATTCAAAGATGAAATAAAAGAATCTGCTGAAGATATTAAAGTAGATTTGGGTTCTGATGACGATTATATTTATGTTGATCACTCTAATGATGAATTTGCTGATGAAATAGAGGAAATGGAAAAGCCTGACATTAACGATTATGTTTCTAAGGAAGAATTTGATTATTCAGTAGAAGATGAACCAATTGTAGATGATATTCCTCAAGAAGAGACAGTAAAACATAGCAATATTAAAAAACCAGTTTTCAGTGATAAAATCAATATTGAAAGAGATGAATTCTTTAAAGAGGATTCAGCTTCTGTTGATGTTGATGAGGATGTTAATGTTCGTGATGATGTTGATTTAGGTTCTGTTGATGAGGATGTTAATGTTCGTGATGATGTTGATTTAGGTTCTGTTGATGAGGATGTTAATGTTCGTGATAACATTAATGATGAGGATAAAGTCGATTTGGGTTCTGTTGATGAGGATGTTAATGTTCGTGATAACATTAATGATGAGGATAAAGTCGATTTAGGTTCTGATGATGATTATATTTATGTTGATCACTCAAACGATGAAGTAGTTGAAGAAACTGAAACTGCTGATGATGCTCCTGAATTTGAAGATAAGCCTCAAAATGAAGTTCATGTTAAAAACAAATCAAGAAAATCTAAATTTGTAAAATCCATTATATCTGAAGTTGTTGGCGGTGAATCCAGATTACAACCTGAAGAAATCGAAACGGTTCGTGGAGAAATTATTGAAGAGGATGAAACTCCGATGTATAGGCCTGCCCCAAATGATGAAAATGTTGTTGAAGCTGAAATTGTAAACGGTGAAGACTTCTTTGAAGAAACTTTAGAAAAACCAACTCCAAAAGACGATTATTTTGAAGAAGATGAAGAGTGGAATATTTTCAATGATGATTTGCCTGATTTAAATAATGATGAGTATCAAGAAATTCATGATGAGGCAACTAGTGTAATCGATAAGGCTATGAATGAATTTATGAATGATGTTTTTGATAAGGATGATTCTGATACAAAAGAGGACAGTTCATTTGAAGAATCTATTCCAGACAAATTTGTTGATGAAAAATTAGATGATGACATTAAAATAGAAGATAGGTTTGTTGATGAAAAAATTGATGAATCTAGTAACATTAACATTGAAGAAAATGTTGCTCAAGAAGAAATAATCAAAGATAATGATGTGAACATTCAGGATAATGACGATGTTGATACAGTTGGCAGTGATTTTGAAGAGACATCTATGTCTGTTGATGATGTAGTGTACTTTAAAGGGGCAACAGATGTAACTAATCCTTTAAGAAAAAATAATGTTTATTATAATGAACATAAAAACAGGTCTTTAAGAGATTCAATTAAAGGATTTAAAAAGGATATGCAATACATTAACAAATCCCTTAATGAAATCGAAAATCCAACTCAAATAGATTATGTTTCAGTAGTTGACAGAACTGAAGAATATGACCCTAACGACTATTTGTCAAGACCAAGTGATGATGATTCAGATAAAATTATTCGAATGGAAGAGAAATCAACATTCGCTGAAAATGAAAGACAAAGAAGGGAAAGAGAATTTATAGGAAACTCCTATGAAGATGAAATTCCTCATGATGATGATGTTATTGTAAATGTAAATGAGCAATTTAGACGTGAAGAACTTAAAGATCAAGCTCTAGAAGATATTATTCAAACTGCAAATGATGATTATAGACAGATTGAAAAAGAAAGATTTAGAAATGAAAATCAATTAAAGGCATTTGATGATAAAAAACTTCCTGGCAAAAAGAAAATTGATGATGAAATAACTGATTATGTTCAAGCTACAGATATCGGTTTAACCCCTCAAAATGATTTGTATGCCTTACCTATTTCTAAAGTGTCCAAATCTATTAAAGCGATTGTTGATATTGAAGGTCCGGTTCATATCAAGGAAGTTACAACAAGAGTTAAGGATAGCTGTAATATTAAAAGAGCAGGTTCTAATTTGAAAAATACTGTTAAATTAGCTATTGATGATGCTGAAAATTCAGGATATATTATTAAAATTGGCGATTTCTTGTATGATGCTTCAAATAATAATGTTATTGTCAGAAAGAGGAATAAACCAAATATTGAATTAATATCTGATGAAGAAATTGCAAAAAGCATTGAATTAGTGCTTATCCATAATCAAAATATTTCAACTAAACAAATTGCTAAAGAGGCTTCACGTAACTTTGGATTCAGGTCTACTTCTAAAAAGACTGCTACAAGAATTAATAGTGTTTTGGACTTGATGATAGCAAACAATCGTGTTAAAATTGTCGATGATTATGTGGAACTTAATTAGGAGGTAATCATGTCAACAAAAGTTAAATCTCCTGATAATTTACCAAATAAGCCTGGTGTTTATATTATGCGTGAT
>JAEIGA010018284.1_pt1 | contig 10671 bp, 7 predicted proteins | sample 9270691 | NCBI WGS metagenome assembly JAEIGA01 (sample SAMN17057246, study PRJNA624740) | gut metagenome | biome: biome; isolation source: fecal sample | host: Bos grunniens | place: China: Xizang | collected 2019 | reverse complement strand
TCATTATCACTATTCATAATTAAATAAGTAAAATAATTAAAAGTTTGTAAATCTACGATATGATTTAAACCATATTTTTGATAAAGTCTTTTAGAAATTTCATTAAAATAAGGATTTCTAAAATGAGAGAAACTACAATTATTAATATCACCTAATAATACTTCATCATTAAAATTAACCATTATATTTCTAGGTTGTATATCACCATGAATAACATTAAATTTACCTAGTTTTTCTATACAATCTCTAATACTTCTTAAATAAAATATTTTATCTTCTAAAGTTAAACTACCATCATTAATCTTACTAACAAATAAATCTTTTAAATTAATACCAGCATATCTCATAGCAAAACCAATAAATCTAAAATCATAATAAATCTCTTTAGTCGGCATTGTAATAAAATCTTCTAACTCTTTAATTTCACTTAACTTTCTTAATCTATGTTTAGTAAACGCATCTAAATTACTATGTAATATTTTTATAACTTCATCACCAAAAGCCATAACTGTACCTTCAGTACCTGAATCTATTTCTAAAGCATTATGAAGCCAATCTTCATACGTTTCTTCTAAAAAATAAATTTTCTCCATAGATGTCACCCCTTAATAAGTATCAAATATAATATCATAAATTATTAATATTTGATATAAGTTATATGGTGATTATAATGAATGATTTTTATATAAGTGAATTCTTAAATTATTTAGCAATTGATCTAAATTATTCAGAAAATACAATTAATTCATATAACAATAATATAACTAAATTTAATAACTTTATCGGTAATAAAGATATATTAAAAATAACTGTAAAAGATATTGAAAAATATATTAAATCTTTAGCTGAACTAGCACCAACAACAGTAAGTAACAATATATCATCATTAAAATCATTCTATAACTACTTTATAAAAATAGATAAGATAAGTGCTAATCCAACAGATGCAATAAAAATGCCTAAAATTGGAACTCACTTACCAACATATTTAACACTAGATGAAGTAAATAGATTACTCGATATAACAATTGAAACACCATTTGATGCAAGAAATAAAGCAATCCTAGAGTTAATGTATGGAACAGGATTAAGAATATCAGAAGTAATAACTTTAGAATTTAAAAATATTGATTTTGAAGATTGTATAGTAAGAGTAATGGGTAAAGGAAGTAAAGAAAGAATCGTACCAATTAATGATTATGCTTTAGAAGCTTTAAAAGATTATTTAGATAACTACCGACCAAGTTTAGTAAAAAAACAATTAAACAATTATTTATTTTTAAATAATCATGGAAAAATGATGACAAGACAAGGCATTTTTAAAATGATTAAAGCAGAAACAGATAAAAAAGAAATAACTAAAAATATCTCACCACATACTTTAAGACATACATTCGCAACACACTTACTTGAAAATGGAGCAGACCTAAGAATAATTCAAGAACTATTAGGTCATGAAGATATATCTACAACACAAGTTTATACACACTTAACAAATGAAACATTACATAAAGACTATCTAGAATACTTTCCTAGAAAATAAAAAAGATACATTTCTGTATCTTTTTTTACTACTTTTCTTTACAATTAGTAGCTGTACTATTAGTAGTTCTATTAGTCTTATTAGACTTAGTATTTTGTTTTTTAGCTTTTTTAGTCATTTGTAAATCCCTCCCACAATTATTATGTTCATTTATTGTAATAATATTATTAATATGTTAAAATTAATAAAGATAATAGGTGATTTTTGTATGAATAAATTTAAGAAATTTGGATTAAGTATATTTATATTAGGAATAGTAGCAATTACATGTTTTTCACTAATGAATAAATCATATTCATATGGAGCAAGTTCATATATAACAGGTGAAAATGGTTCATATGTACTTCAGTTTTATGATATAGATTCAGGTGAAGATATCTCATGTAGCGCTGCACAAGAATTCTATGGAATGACTAAATACCAAAAGAAGAAAAAAGGTTCAACATATTATTACTTCTATAACTGTAAGCAAACAAGTCAATCAACATATGATAATAACTATCCTAAAGAACTTGCAGATATTAGAGTAAGAGATAAAGGCGATTCAGCATATCGTGTATCATCAACTGCAACAGCAAAACAAGCCTATGATCACATTTATCAAAATCACAGAACTGGAAAGTTTTCACTAGAATGGGCAACAAACGAAACAATCGACTGGGATGCAGTAGAAGATTACGTAATGCAAAAATATGGTGTAACAAATTATAAACAAAATTATTACAGTTATTCTATTAAAGGTGAATGGGAACCAATCAGATATAACTTACCAAATAAAACACAAGCCGAAACAACTAATACAGTTGAAGTAGATATGTGGAGAATGCGTATAACAGGTGATGAATTAAAAGTAACTGAAGCATTCGTAAATAAACTACTACCTTTATTAAAAGGAAATGGTACTGATTATGAAAAAGTACTAGCATCATATCAATATTTAAAACAATATACTAAATACTTAGTAGATACAGGTTTTAATAACGGAGTAGATTCAAATACATCTATTTATGATGCATTTATTGAAAGAGAAACAACATGTATCGGATATTCAATCGCATTCTCATACCTTATGGATAAATTAGGTGTAGAATCATACATAGTAGATCAAATATCATTTAACAATCCTGCAACTGAAGAATTTGGTTCAGTACACACTTATAACATTGTTAAAGTAGATGGTAAATTTTATAAATTAGATTTAACAGGGGGAGCTTTCTTAACAGGTTTAACAAGTTCAACCCTATATGATTCAAAACTACCTATATCAACAAGTAAATATAATACAAGTGGCAAGAAAACTACTTGGTCATTTAATAAAAGTACAATAGATGGATATTTAAGTAGTGCAAAACAAACTAAAACTACAACTACTAAAAAAGTAGTATTAACTACTACTAAAAGAAAAACAACTAGTGTTAAAGTAAACAGTACTACAACTACTACTAAAAAGAAAACTACAACAAAAGAAACTACAACTAGTAAAGCACCAACAACTACTACAACTACTAGAAAATCAAATAATACAAGTAGTAATACAACTACAACAACTACTACAAATAAATATTCAAAACCAACTACTAAAAAACCAATAACACAAATAATTACTTATACAGTAACTAATACACATGGACAAACTGAAATAAGAACATCTATTAAAACAGTTACAACAACAACTAAGACTAATCGTCCACAAAAGACAAAGAAAACTTGCCAGGTATCATTACAGGACAGCCTGTATTAAAAGGGATTAATCTTGATGTTAAAAAGGGTGAAACAATAGCTTTAGTTGGAAATTCTGGAGGAGGGAAATCAACAATAGCAAGCTTAGTTTCAAGATTTTATGATGTAAATCAAGGAGAAATACTATTAGATGGAATAGATATAAGGAAATATACTATTGATAGTATTCGTAAAAATGTTGCGATGGTTTTTCAAGATAATTTTTTATACTCTGGAACTGTTAGAGAAAACATTATGATGGGAAATTATAAAGCAACGGAAGAAGAGTTAAAAGTTGCTATTACATCTTCATACTTAGATGAAACTATTTCAAGTTTGCCTGATGGTATTGATACTGTAATAGGTGAAAGAGGTACTACATTGTCAGGAGGACAAAGGCAAAGAATAGCAATTGCAAGGGCTATGATTAAAAATGCTCCAATAATTATTTTGGATGAAGCTACATCGGCTCTTGATAATCAATCTGAAGCTGTTGTTCAAAAAGCTCTAAATAATTTAATGAAGGATAAAACTGTATTTGTAATTGCTCATAGATTATCAACAATTAAGGATGCAGATAAAATAGCTGTTATAAATGAAGGAAAGTTAGTTGAGATAGGTAATCATGAAAAGCTTATGAAAATAAAAAATGGATATTATAAAGAATTATATAATATTCAATTTAGAAGTAAAACAGATAGTAATAAATAGTGAATAATAAAGAGAGAATAGGAAATGCAAATAAAATATTTTATAAAAAGTATTGTTAGTTCTATATGTTATTTTATAAAATTGGCATTATTAAAAAGAAAAAAAACAAACAAAAAAATAAAGGTTGTATTTTATGTTACTGAAAACCAGAAATGGGGATATCAATCATTATATGATATTTTATTAAAAGATAAACGTTTTGATCTTTTGGTTGTTATAGGATTGTTGCATGGTGTTCATAAAGGAAAGGACAAAACAAGAAAGAATGTTGAAGAAAATTATCAATTTTTTAAATCCAAAGGGATGAATGTTGAGTATGGTTATAGAAATAACAAATATATAAATTTAAGGACTTTTTCTCCAGATGTAGTTTTTTATGAGCAACCATGGGGATTACCAAAATCCCATGAACCTCACAATGTTTCAAAATTTGCATTAACTTATTATTGTCCATATTCTTTTCAATTATTTAAGAATATGCAGGATTCATATAGTAAATTTTATCGTTTTTTATATAAATATTTTTTAACTCATGAATTAAATCTTAAAAGAATAGAAAATCATATAAATAAAAAGGCCAAAAATTGTGAAGTTATTGGTTATCCTAAGCTAGATGTGTATAAACAACAAATTACAGATGATAGTTGTTGGAAGAAAAAAGATAAAATAAAAATAATATATGCGCCTCATCATTCATTGGAAGAAAATAGCTTAAATTTGGCAACATTTAGAGAAAACGGAAGGTTAATTTTAGATTGGGCAAAATCTCATACTGAAACAACATGGATTTTTAAGCCTCATCCGCGATTTAAATTTGCTCTGTTAAGCAACGGAGTAATGAATGAGAAAGAAGTAGAAGAATATTATGCCGAATGGGAAAGAATTGGTTCTGTTTATACTCAGGGTAATTATTTTGACATTTTTAAAACATCAGATTTAATGATAACAGATAGTGGTTCTTTTTTGGCCGAATATTTACCAACTAAAAATCCGCTTATTCGTCCAGTTAACAGTAAAGGTATTGAATTTAATGAAACAGGCAGTCTTTTGACTTCTGCATTTTATCAAACTAAAAATAATGATGAACTTTTGAAAGTTTTAGATGATGTAGTTATTAATAAAAATGACTATAAAAAAGATGAAAGAATGAAGGTAATTTCAGAATTTTTTGATTTTGATGAAGCTGCTGCATCTAAAATATATAAAGGTATGTTAAAAGATTTTAACTTAAACTAAATTTATGTAAAAGTGAGAAAATATAATGATTAAAGGTTATACTGCAGGTGTTTATGATTTGTTTCATATAGGGCATTTAAATTTGCTAAAAAATGCAAAAGCAAAATGTGATTATTTAATTGTTGGAATTACAACAGATGAGTTGGTTAAATATAAGGGTAAATCTCCTGTTATTACTTTAGAAGAAAGAATGCAAATTGTAGAAGCAATAAAATATGTTGATGAAGTTGTAGTTCAAGATGATTTAGATAAAGTAAAGGCTTGGGATAAATATCATTATGATATTCTTTTTGTTGGGGATGATTGGAAAGGAACAGATAAATGGAATCAATATGAGCTTCAATTAAATGAAAAAGGAGCTAAAGTTTGCTATTTGCCATATACCAAAAAAACAAGTTCTACCTTATTAACAAAAGCTCTTAATGAAATTGCAAACAAGTAAAGGCTTTGATGTATGAATAAAAAAATAATTTTTACATTTTGGGAACCACAAGAAAATATACCTCAATATATTAGATTGTGTATGGATACATGGAATTTGTATTTACCAGAATATGAAATTGTTATTTTAGATTACTCTAATATAGATAAGTGGTTAGGAAAAAAATTTTTTGATAAAAGTTTGTATAAGTACTACAGTTTACCTAAACAAGCTGATGCAATAAGATGTGCTGTTTTGGAAAAACATGGTGGAATTTGGTTTGATGCAGATACTATTATTATTTCAGATGAAGTTAGAGAATTTTTGAATATTGATTCTGAATTTGTTTTAATTGGTAAACATATAGCGTTTATAAAGTCATGTCCCCATTCTAAAGTTACCAAAAAATGGCTTAAAGGGATAAAAAGAAACATATTTTTATATAAATATATAAAAAAAATTAAATTGTTTAATAAAATTGTACGTAAATTTAATAGGAATTTCTACGATCGTCGTAATCGTTGGGATTATTTAGGTAATAGTATATTAAATAAGATTTTAGAAAATAGTAAATTAAATGAATTTTTTAGTATTGATAAAATTAAAAATTGTGTTTTGCCTGAAGTTGTTGCTTTTCCTAAAGAAGATGTACAAGTTGCTTACAAGAAGTTTTATTTTGAAAATGATTACTCTGATTTTGTAAGAGATCATTCTAAAGGGATCGTATTGCTTCATAATTCATGGACACCTGAAGAATATAAAAATATGTCTAAAGAAGAGTTTTTATTAAGTAATAATACTATTGCTAAATTGTTAAATCCTAAACTGTAAATGTAAGAAACCATAATATATTAGTTAAAATTAAGAATAAAAATTATGTAAATTTATAAAAATATTATTTGATATACTCGTAATTAAAAAGATTTCTAATAGGAGGGAATATGAATTTTAAAAGTAAATTAAAGTGTACTGCATCATCTCTTGCTCTTATTTCTGCAGTAATTATTCCTAATGTTGTTGAAGCATCTAATTCACCTAAGTTAAGTATTGAGGGAAATACAAAAGTAAGTTCAAGTAGCATGAGTAATTTTATGCTTCAAGGCATTTCTGAGGTTGAAATTACAGGTGTTCCTGATAGCAAAGGTAAAATGCAAAAACCTACATTTACTTTGAATTCAGCAATGTTTAAGGATACAGTTTTAGGTGCTGAATATTATTATTCTCCAAGAACTAAAATATATACACATGGTGTTTCAGCAACACCTTATGCAAATCAAATTGATGGTAATATTACAATTGAAAATGCAACTTTTATAGTAAATAAGGAATTAGCAGCTAATAATATTAATGTTAATACCGGTGGTACTTTAACAACTAATGCTCTGATTTATACTAATTTAAATGTTGACGGATACAAGGCTAAGGCAACAATTAATGGTAAAAATAAATATATGCAGTTAAAAGATGTATCCGTAACAAATGGTGGTTCTTTAACTTTTAATAATGTGGATCATATATCAGCAAATAGAATAGAAGTTGAAGATGGTACCTTAAATTATACCGAAAAAGGTAGTGATTTTGACACTCCAGAAATATCTCTTCAAAGAGGAACATTAAATGCAACAAATTGGATAATAGCTCATGGTCGTGATGTATGGATTAATGAGGGATCTAAGGTTAAGCTTAATAATGGTATATTATCAACAAGCTCATTACATATTGCAAATTCTGATCCAGATGCTGATAGAAATGTAATCACTCTAAGTAAAGATAGTATTCTTAATGGTACTAAATATGCAGATATTTCATCTGCAAATGTGACTTTAAATAATAATTCTAAGATTGGATCAATGAAAGATGCAATTTATAAAGATGCTAAGGGAGTAATTTATGGTTTTGGACCTAGTAGTTATGAAGATGTAAGTAATACAGATATTTCTGATGCCAATATTACTCTTAATGGATCATCTTCAATTGAAAATTCACTTGTAATTATGCAAGATACAAAATCAGATTATAGCAAGATATCTGACATTCTTACACCAGATAAGATTACGGATAACGCAATAGCAAAGATGAAAAGAGTTGATCCTATAAGCAATGATGATTTAGTTAATTTAAGAAATAGAGTTGAAGATGTAAGAGGAGAGATTAGTGTTTCAAATTCAAATATAACAATGAATGGTACTTCACAAATTGCTAATCGTTTGTGGAATGATAACGCAAATATAGAGTTTAGAGATGCTTCAACTTTAACTGTTAATGGTAATAATAAATTAGTAGCAGGTGGATCTGTAGGAATGTACAGTTCATCAGTTCTTGAAATTGCAAATGGAGCAAAGCTAACAGTTGAATCACATAATGCAACTGAAAATGCAGGTAAAGATTTATATATGGAATCTTCAACATTAAAGCTTTTAGGTACCTTAAATGCAAATATTAGTGGAAAAATTGATACTTTAATTTTAGGAAAATCAGGGAAAGTAAATGGGACAGTTGAATTAAGAGATAATATTACTAATTTAGGTGTTTCAGGGGTAAAATCTGAAAAAGATTTTAATTCTCTATATAACAGTTTGACAAATTGGGGTAATTTATCAGCAGAAAGATTTTTGATTACAGATAAATCAAATATAACTTTAACAGGTGTTATGTCTAATCAGTTAGGTTTTAATGATCTTACAATTGATAATAATTCAACATTAAATACTAAAGCTAATGATACTTTAAGTATATCAGGCAAACTTTTGGTTGATAATAAATCAACATTTAGTACGCAAAAAAATAGTACCTTAAATATGGAGGATAAACTTTTAGTAGATAATGGTTCAACATTAAATATAAAAGATGGTACAGTTGTAAATACAACTGAAGAAATTTCAGTAGAAAATAAGTCAACATTAAATATTTCTAGTGGTGCAAATGTAACTGCTGGTGCTATTCATACGCATGCTTCAAGTGTTAATATTAATGGTTCTGAATTGAAAAAAGGACAGACAGAATATCAAACTAAAATTAATGCAGAATATTTTGCTATTGGAAATATAGATAATCCTAAAGCAACAGTAAATATTAAAAATGCAGAGATAAATGTTGGCAATCAATTAGAGATAGTAAATACAAAGGCTGTCAATATGACCAATGTTGATGTTAATGCTGATTTAATGATTGGATCTTTTGGCGTTGAACAAGTAAAAGGAAAAGACGTTTATAATACAGCAACTTTAACTAATGTAAAAGTTGATGGTAATATAAATACTGAAAATACCAAGCTTGTTATTAAGGATAATGTTAAAGCTGATAGGTTAGTTACATCAATTTCAGCGTATTTAGATAGAGGTAAAACATATATTGATGTTCAAGGTAAGAATGTTAATATTACAAATACAGATTTACAGGAAGACGCTACTTTATCTGTAGCATCTGGAAAGACCTATAATTCAAATATTACAATGGATGCAGGTTCTACTATTCTCTTAAAAGGAAATTTGAATGGAAGTATTAATGGTGTTGGAAATATTTCATCATTAGATATTCAAAATAAAGACTCAAAAGTTAATGCAGCAATTAAAGGTATAACTCTAGCATTTAATAAGGTTACAACAAAGATTTCTAGTATGTTTAAAGGAAGTACTTTTGATAATCTTACAGGATTAGACTTAATTTCATCAACAATTACTGCTGATCGCAATGATATGGGTAATGTTGGTGATTTATTTGCATATAAATCTACATTAACTTTGAAAAATGATTTACAAGCAAACAATGCAGATATTTATGCATCAAAATTATATCTTGGTACTAATACTTTAGAATTTGATGGAAACGTGGATATATATGGTAAATCATCAATATATTTGAATGTTGATGATGCTTATACATACGGAAGTATTAAGGCTGATACAATTAATCTGTTAGATAATACTACCAGTTTAGCAGTAACTTTGAAAAAAGGTGTTGATTTAAGCAATAATGATGGCTTTACCTTCTTAGATTATAATGAAGTTTATGGTAAATTAGGATCTGTTACTGTAGCAAACAATCGTTATAAGTTTACAGAGGTTGATGTTGGTCAATTTATTGCAGAAGAAACCTTATCAGGTAAGGGTGTAATTAAACGCTATGATGCTTCTAGGCAGAACTTAGCTATGGCTGCTAGATTTTTGGTAGATAATCCATCAGTTGTTACAAATACGTCAGAAACCTTAAATACATTGTCTCAGGTTGTTGGTGGTGAAGCTGTTTATGCTTCTTCATTGGCAACAGTTAATGCTGATGATACAGGTATAGCATTGAGTAGTTCAAATGAGATATCAAAAACAACTACTAACGCAGCCTTAGGTCAAATGACTTCAGGTAGTAATTTGGCTACACAAGGAATGTCTTTAGGAACTAAAAATGATAGAGGTAGTGTATGGACTAAAGTATTGTATAATCATTCAGAGCTTGATGCTAACTCTAAATATGAAGGATTTACAGGTAATACAACAGGTCTAGCATTTGGTGCTGACAAGATGGTTGCAAGTAATGTAAAAGCAGGTATTGGTTATGGTTATACTGAAAGTCGTATTAAAAACGATATTCGTACAACAGATGTAGATACACATACATTGATGCTCTATGGAGAATATAAACCTTCAAAATGGTTTGTTAATGGTGTAGCTAGCTTTGGTTGGTCAGACTATGCTCAAAATGCTTCAAATGGAGTTGTTTCAGTAAACTCAGACTTTGATGTTTATGCTACTTCATTGTTGTTGAATACTGGTTATGAAACAAAAGTAGGTAATTCAACAACAGTAACTCCTTATGTTGGAATGCGTTATTTGAATGTTGTTCAAGACGATTATGTTGATAGCGACGATAAACAAATTTCAACTGATAATAGTGATTTGTTAACATTAACAGCAGCAACAAAGGTTAAGACAGATTATGTTGTTAATGAGAATACAACAATTACACCAGAAGTTCGTTTTGGTTTAACTTATGATGTATTAAGTGATAGTGGTAATAGTATTGTAAGTTTATCAAATGGAGCTTCGTA
>JAEIGA010018283.1_pt1 | contig 10671 bp, 8 predicted proteins | sample 9270691 | NCBI WGS metagenome assembly JAEIGA01 (sample SAMN17057246, study PRJNA624740) | gut metagenome | biome: biome; isolation source: fecal sample | host: Bos grunniens | place: China: Xizang | collected 2019 | reverse complement strand
TTCCAGTTATCCTGCCAGTCAGCATCGTCAGTCTGTGTCACTTCGATCGCTGCCTCACCGACATCGACACCATTTTCCTTCAATGCCGCGATCCCGGCCCGGATGTTTTGAAGCAGCTCTTCTTCACCGGCATTTTCCTCCAGATAAAACGAAAGCCATGCCTCACCGATATCCGGTTCGCCTTCGGGAATGATATCGATAAACATTTGAGCCATATCCTGCTCTGTAATCGGGATATTATCCTCGATCAGCACACCTTCGACACCGAGATCTTCGAGAAGAGACGACAGCAGATCCTCTGCTGCCGTCGTTGTTTGAATCCTGTACTGTTTCCATTTCATAGCGGTTCTTACCTTTAAAAGCGTTTATGAATAACGATCAGTCATTGTCATGGTTTTTGAAAAACCCTTTTTTCTTTCCCTTCGCTTTTGAATCCCCGTTGTCTGCAGTTGCAGCAAGCGAGTTGTCATACAGCGAATCAAACTTGCGCAGTGCTTCCTTTGCCTCATTACTCAATCTGTCAGGCACCTGAACGATCAGTGTTACATAATGATCACCGCGCGTATTTTTATTTCTGAGTGACGGAATACCTTTTCCTTTCAGCCGGATCCTGGTATCGGTCTGTGTACCCGGTTTTACGTTGTAGAGGACATCTCCGTCAATGGTGCTGATCCTTACCTCGCCGCCAAGTGCTGCCTGTGCAAAAGAGATCGGCGCGGTAGAAAACAGGTTCATGCCTTCACGCTGCAGGAATGCATGCGGTCTGACGATCACCTCTACCAGAAGATCTCCGCGCGGGCCGCCGTTTGCACCCGGCTCACCCTTTCCTCTGATCCTTACGCTCTGTCCATTGTCGATACCTGCAGGGATCGTAACCTTGATCCGCTTTCTGCTGGCAATATAGCCTGTGCCGCGGCAATCCGGACATTTCTCCTTAATGACTTTACCTGTTCCGTTACAATCCGGACATGTCATCACGTTCTGCACCATACCAAACAGGGATTGCTGCGAATAAACGACTTTTCCTTTCCCGCCGCACTTCGGACAGGTCTCCGGCTGCGTTCCCGGTTTTGCTCCGGTACCGCCGCACTTTTCACATTCATCCTTCAGGGTCAGTTCGATCTCTTTTTCACAGCCAAATGCCGCCTCTTCAAATGTGATATGAACCGCCGCGCGCAGATTTGCGCCCTTCATCGGCGCTGTCGTATCTCTTCTCCTCGTTCCGCCGCCAAAGAAATCGCCGAAAATATCACCAAAGATATCGCCCATATCCATACCGGAGAAATCAAAACCACCCGGCCCGCCGGGTCCACCTTGCTCAAATGCAGCATGGCCGAACTGATCATACTGTTTTCTCTTTTCCGGATCACTCAGGACAGCATAGGCTTCTGATGCCTCTTTAAATTTTTGTTCAGCCTCTTTGTCTCCCGGGTTGGCGTCCGGATGATATTTCTTTGCCAGCTGGCGATACGCCTTTTTGATCGCCGAATCATCCGCGCCCCGGTCAACGCCAAGGACCTCATAATAATCCCGTTTCTGTTCTGCCATTTAGATGCTCTCCTTTATGACTTATGATTACTGATTCACAGACGAATAAGGGACTAGAAAAAGCCCCTTATCCGCTCTGTATTGTATTACCTGTCTGTTAATTATACTTCTTTATAGTCAGCGTCTACGACATCATCCGGACCATTATTCTGGCCTGCGCCTGCACCGCCAAAGTCCTGACCTGCGCCTGCACCTGCACCTGCTGCCTGTGCCTGCTCATACATCTTTGCAAACACCTGCTGTGCACTGTTCATCAGCTTCTCTTTCGCAGCCTTGATCTCGTCAACCTTAGCCTCTGTCAGCTGTGCGCCATCCGGATTCTCTTCGAGCAGCTTCTTCAATGCATCAACATCTGCCTGAACCGTTGCCTTCTCGTCTGCTGAAATACCGTCGCCAACTTCTTCAAGTGCCTTTTCTGTCTGGAATACGAACGCGTCTGCGTCGTTTCTGGTGTCGATCGCTTCTTTACGTTTCTTATCCTCAGCCTCGTACTGTGCAGCTTCTTTTACAGCCTTATCGATCTCATCATCAGACATATTGGAACCTGCTGTGATCGTGATGTGCTGTTCTTTGCCTGTACCAAGGTCTTTAGCGGATACGTTTACGATACCGTTCGCATCGATATCAAAGGTAACCTCGATCTGCGGCACGCCTCTTCTTGCCGGCGGGATACCGTCCAGACGGAACTGGCCGAGTGATTTGTTGTCTTTTGCGAACTGACGCTCACCCTGTACAACGTTGATGTCTACTGCAGTCTGGTTATCTGCTGCCGTTGAGAAGATCTGGCTGTGCTTGGTCGGGATCGTTGTATTTCTCTCGATCAGACGGGTTGCGATACCACCCATGGTCTCGATGGAAAGAGAAAGCGGAGTAACATCCAGAAGAAGGATATCACCTGCGCCTGAGTCGCCTGCAAGCTTACCACCCTGTACGGAAGCACCAAGTGCAACGCACTCATCCGGATTTAAGGATTTGCTCGGCTCTTTGCCTGTCAGCGCTTTAACCTTATCCTGTACAGCCGGGATACGTGTGGAACCACCAACCAGCAGGACCTGTCCCAGCTCAGAAGCTGTGATGCCGGCATCTTTCAGAGCATTCTGTACCGGTGTAGCAGTACGCTCAACCAGATCTCTGGTCAGCTCATCGAATTTTGCACGTGTCAGTGTCATATCCAGATGCTTCGGACCTTCGGATGTTGCTGTGATGAACGGCAGGTTGATGTTGGTTGTTGTTCCGGAAGAAAGCTCTTTCTTTGCCTTCTCTGCCGCTTCACGGAGTCTCTGCATTGCCATCTTGTCAGAAGAAAGGTCAACACCTTCCTGGTTTTTGAACTCAGCCAGCATGTAATCGATGATCTTCTGGTCAAAGTCATCGCCGCCGAGGCGGTTATCGCCTGATGTGGAAAGTACTTCGATGACACCGTCACCGATCTCGATGATGGAAACATCAAATGTACCGCCGCCAAGGTCATATACCATGATCTTCTGCTCTTTTTCATTGTCAAGGCCATATGCCAGCGCTGCAGCTGTCGGCTCGTTGATGATACGTTTGACATCAAGGCCTGCGATCTTTCCTGCATCCTTGGTTGCCTGACGCTGTGCGTCATTGAAGTAAGCCGGAACTGTGATAACAGCCTCTGTTACTTTCTCACCCAGATAGCTCTCTGCGTCAGCTTTTAACTTCTGCAGGATCATTGCGGAGATCTCCTGCGGAGAATATTTCTTTCCGTCGATCTCTTTCTTGTAATCTGTACCCATCTCACGCTTGATCGATACGATCGTGTTCTCTGCATTGGTAACTGCCATACGTTTTGCAGGTTCACCAACCTTACGCTCGCCGTCTTTTGCAAAAGAAACGATTGACGGTGTCGTACGGGAACCTTCTGTATTTGTGATAACGACTGGTTTTCCACCTTCCATAACTGCCACGCAGCTGTTTGTTGTTCCTAAATCAATACCGATAATTTTGCTCATGATCTTGTCCTCCATTTTATACTAAGATTTCTTTATTTATGTTTTTACGGCAGATGCACCTGCCCGCTAATTTGCAACCTTTACCATGCTGTAGCGAAGAACGGAATCTTTATACATATATCCCTTCTGGAGTTCCTGAACCACCACGTTATCTCCAAAGTCTTCATCGTCCACATGCATGACCGCATTGTGAAAATCCGGATCAAACGGCTGTCCTTCTGCCTCGATCGGTTTTACACCGCTTTCTTCGAGCATCGCTGTCAGCTGCTTATAGATCATATCCATACCGCTTGCAATACTTGAATCCTTTTCGGACTCATCGATCGCAGCCAGCCCACGTTCGAAATTATCCACAACCGGCAGAAGCTTTTCTAAAATACTCTTTGCGCCGACTTCAAACATCTGGGACTTTTCTTTATCCGTCCGCTTTCTGTAGTTATCGAACTCTGCCATCTGACGCTGTACGCGATCGGTAAGCTCTTCGATCTTTTCGTCTTTCTTGTCTTTTTTCTTTCTCTTGCCAAACAGCGGCTTCTCTTCTTCAGAATCTGCTGCTTCGTCTTCGCCTTCTTCCTGCTCCCCGGCGGATTCTCCTGCTTCATCAGATTCCGACTCATCTTCTTCAACGGTCTGTTCTGTTTTGGCGGCCGAATCTTCTGTGGCAGATTCCTCTGTCGTCACTTCTTCAGAAGTTTCCTCTGTACCAGGCTCCTCCTGCAGATCTTTTTCTTCCTGCAAGTCCTTCTTTTCTTCCATCAGCTAGTCTCCTATGTCTTCCTCTTTTTTCTTTTTCGGATACATCGTATCAAGCTGCTTTTTCACAGTTTTGATACTGTCCATAACCTTCTCATAATCCATTCGCTTCGGACCGACGATACCGATCGCGCCCCGCAGTCCGTCTCCCAGCTCATAAGTCGCCGTTACAACACTGCAGTCTTCCATCTCCTCTACCTGGCTTTCGCTGCCGATGTAGACCTTGATATCAGAATCGTCGATGTCTGCTGATTTATCTACCAGAAGGTTTTTCAGTTCACTCTTATCTTCCAGCAATGAGATCAGCCCGCTCGCGCGCTGCGTATCCGAAAGCTCCGGATACCGGAAAATATTCTTCGCGCCGCTCATATAGACTTCCAGGTCCTCATCTGTATTGATGGTCTCTGCGATCGCATCGAGGATCTCTCCGACGATCCCGCTGTGGATACCCGCCTGCTCCTTTAATCTCGCGATCAGATTCAGTGTGATCTGCTCCGTATCGAGTCCATTCAGCGTGGTGTTTAACAAAATGTTCAGCTTTAAGATCTCTTCCTGATCCAGGAGCTGATCCGTCGGCAGAATCTTATTCTTTACAATATTGCCTTCCAGAACAACCGTACAGAGGATCTGGTCATCATCCACCGGTGAAAGCTGGATGAACTTTAAGCGGTTCCCATGACTTTGCGGTGCAGAGATCAGGGTAGCGTAATTCGTATTTGCCGCAAGGAGCTTTGCCATTTCCTTAAGCACCTGCTCCATCCGCTCCGTATGCTCCACAACAAAGTTTCGCATATCTGAGATCTCACGCTCTTTTTCCTTCATGATATTGTCGACATAAAACCGATATCCTTTATCAGAAGGAATTCTACCCGCAGATGTATGAGGCTGAACGATATATCCAAGCTCCTCTAAGTCAGACATCTCATTACGGATCGTCGCAGAACTCAAATTCAGATCCGACATCTTTGAGATCGTCCGCGAACCAACCGGCTCACCGGTCTCCAGATATGTCTGAATGATCACCTGTAATATCTTTGATTTTCTCTCGTTCAATTCCATAGCACATCCCCATCGCTTCGGTTGTTAGCACTCAATAAACGGGAGTGCTAATATTCCTGAAACTAAATGTAGCACTCCCGTTACGGTTTGTCAACTAAATTTTGTGAACAAATTGTGACTGAACAGTTACTCACTCAAAAACGCCGCGAAAACCTGATTTCCATACTGCACACCGCGCGCTGTCAGCCGCACATCTTCCGTCGTTTCTGTCAAAAGCCCAAGTGCTGTCAGCTTTCTGATCTGTCCCCCGTAGACCTGCATCAGATCCCGTCCGAACCGCTTGTAAAATTCATGCTTCCTCACGCCGCAAAGCATACGGAGCCCTAAGAACATGAATTCCTCGATCTGCATTTCTTTGGTCAACTGTATCTTCTCTCTTGGTTCAAAATCTTCCTTTATATATTCTGAAAGATCCGATGTATTCTGAAAACGGCAGGCATCCATCATGGACGATGCGCCAAGTCCCAGGCCCAGATACTCAACACCTGTCCAGTATCCGATGTTATGCCGGCAGACCTTACCCTGTCTCGCATAATTGGAGATCTCATATTGCTGATATCCGTGTCGGGGAAGGATCCTGCGAAGTGCCTGCTCCATCTTTTCCTCTTCTTCTTCCGTCGGCAGGATCTTCGGCTGCTCTCCCGCATCTCTTCTTTCCAGGTCTTTATGATACCAGTCATAAAACGGCGTGCCCTCTTCGATGATCAGGCGATATACCGAAATGTGCTCTGGCAAAATCCCGCAGACTTCCTGCAGCGTCTTCGAAAACGATTCTGCCGTCTGTCCCGGAAATCCGTAGATCAGATCGACATTGATATTCTGAAAGCCTGCCTTTCTGGCCATTTCATAGCAGCTTAAAAAATCCGCATTCCGATGGATCCGCCCAAGGGTTTGCAGTTCCCGGTCCTGCGCGGACTGCAGACCGATCGATAGCCGGTTGATCCCTGCTACCTTCATTGCAAATAGCTTCCCCTCTGTAACCGTACCCGGGTTGCACTCCATCGTGATCTCTGCATCTGCTTCTATAAAAAAGGAACGCTTTACTGTCTCCATCAGTTCCATGATCTGCTTTGCGGACAGCAAAGAAGGCGTGCCGCCTCCAAAGAAAATGCTTCTCACACTTCTTTTCGGTACACACGCCGCCTTTTGTATGATCTCTTTTTTCAACGCCCCGACATAGTCCTGAATGGTATCATCTGTCGCAGGCGCTGACAAAAAATCACAATATGCACATTTTTTTACACAAAAAGGAATATGCAGATAAAGCTCCATTTACTTATCCTCATCCAGCTTTAAGACGCTCATAAATGCCTTCTGCGGGATCTCTACATTTCCGATCTGACGCATCCGCTTCTTGCCTTCCTTCTGCTTTTCAAGGAGCTTCCGCTTTCTCGTGATATCACCGCCATAGCATTTCGCCAGCACGTCTTTTCGCATCGCCTTAACAGTCTCTCTGGCGATGACCTTGCCGCCGACTGCCGCCTGGATCGGGATCTCAAACAGATGTCTCGGGATCTCTTCTTTCAGGCGCTCACACATCTTTCGCCCTCTCGCATATGCGCTGTCCGCAAATACGATAAAGGAAAGCGCATCAACCTCTTCCCTGTTGATCAGGATGTCAAGCTTAACCAGTTTGGAACGCTCGTAGCCCTTGAGTGTATAGTCAAAAGACGCATATCCTCGGGAACGGGATTTCAAAGCATCAAAGAAATCGTAAATGATCTCATTTAACGGCAGGACGTATTTTAACAGCGCACGCTTTTCTTCGATATATTCCATGCTCTGGTAAATGCCGCGCCGCTCCTGACAAAGATCCATAATACTGCCAATGAATTCGCTCGTCACCATGATCTCTGCATCTACAACAGGCTCTTCCATATATTCAATTTCAGACGGATCCGGAAGATTTGACGGATTCGTCACTTCAAGCATCGTGCCGTCTGTTTTATGGACACGGTAAATAACGCCCGGCGCTGTCGTTACCAGATCCAGATTATACTCCCGTTCCAGCCTCTCCTGGATGATCTCCAGATGCAGCAGGCCTAAGAAGCCGCAGCGGAATCCGAAGCCAAGCGCCGCAGACGTCTCTGCTTCAAACTGAAGCGCAGCGTCATTTAACTGCAGCTTTTCAAGCGCATCCCGAAGATCCGGATACTTTGCGCCGTCCGCAGGATAAATGCCGCAATAGACCATCGGCGTTACCTTTTTATAACCCGGCAGCGGTTCTGCACAGGGTTTATCCCTTCCGGTGATCGTATCACCAACCTGGGTATCACTGACATTCTTAATGCTGGCTGTGATATAACCAACTTCACCTGCAGAAAGTTTGTCACATGGGATAAACTGGCCTGCGCCAAAATACCCGGTTTCCACAACATCCGCCGTCGCACCGGTCGCCATCATTTTGATCGGCATTCCCGGACGTACGCTTCCTTCTTTAATCCGGCAGAAAACGATAACGCCCTTATAGGAATCATAAATAGAATCAAAGATCAGCGCTTTGAGCGGTGCATTGGCATCTCCGGTCGGCGCCGGGATATGTGTTACGATCGCCTCCAGGACATCGTGAACATTCTCTCCGGTCTTTGCGGAAATCCGCGGCGCATCCTGCGCCTCGATCCCGATGACATCTTCGATCTCCTCCGCCACGCGGTCAGGATCCGCGCTTGGCAGGTCGATCTTATTGATCACCGGCATCACGTCCAGATCATGGTCGAGAGCCAGATACACGTTTGCAAGCGTCTGCGCCTCCACACCCTGTGCCGCATCTACGACAAGGATCGCGCCGTCACATGCCGCAAGACTTCTCGAAACTTCATAATTAAAGTCGACATGCCCCGGTGTATCGATCAGGTTAAAAATATATTCTTCCCCATCATCCGCACGGTACACGGTACGAACCGTCTGCGCTTTGATCGTAATCCCGCGCTCCCGCTCAAGATCCATATTGTCAAGGACCTGCGACTGCATCTCGCGGCTCGTCAATAGTCCCGTCATCTCAATGATGCGGTCCGCAAGCGTGGATTTTCCGTGGTCGATATGTGCGATGATACAAAAATTTCTGATTTTATTCTGGTCTGCCAAGTTATTCTCTCCTCTAAGTCAAATTCCAGAGCAAAGTATAGCATAATCTTTTGAACTTTGTCTATTTTTTGCGATTGGAAACAAATCGCAGAAAACCGCTTTTTTTTGCGATTTCCGGTTGACAAACGAGATTCTGTCCACTAGAATATCAGAGTATGATTTCTTCGGCCAGTCCGTGTCAAGCCGGGGAACACACTTTTAATCCATTATATAGGAGGTGTTACGATTGGCAAATATTAAATCTGCAAAGAAAAGAATTCTTGTTACGCAGACTAAGACAGACCGTAATAAAGCGATCCGCTCTAAGGTAAAAACTTCCATCAAAAAAGTGGAAGCTGCCGTAGCGGCAAATGATAAAGAAGCGGCACAGGCTGCACTGGTAGAAGCTACTTCCACCATCGACAAGGCAGCTACAAAGGGCGTTTACCACAAGAACAACGCTTCCCGCAAGGTTGCTCGTCTGGCCAAAGCTGTTAACAGCATCGCGTAATTAATAATATAAAAGCAGCTGATCACCGTCATGTCAGCTGCTTTTCTTATTCTCTCTTATAACTGTGCGATGGTTGTCATCACAAGCTCCACCGCCATCCTGTCAGACAGATGTCCGGATTTTACATCCGCGTCAGCCTGTACACAGGTTTCGATTGTTTCCTGAATCTGTTCATCCGTAAACTTTGCCGCCTGGGCAAGGTTTTTTTTGACCGCAAACGGCGGAATCTTTACCCCCGAAGCCATCTCTTTGTCTCCCATACCGGTTTTTCGCATGCTTTTTAATCTGTTTAAGATATAAAACTGCCTGCCGATCAGGAAAAGAATCCGCATTGGCGGTTCCCGTAATCGCAGAAGATCCAGATACAGGTCCATCGCGCGCTGTCTGTTTTTTGCCGCCAGCGCATCGATCATATCAAAAATGTGATTGCCAACAGACGGAACGCAGACAGCCTTTACGTCTTCTGCGCTGATCACGTCCTTTTCCATCGTATAACACAGAAGCTTTTCCAGCTCCTGGCTGATCAGCTCCATATCATCTCCGGTACATTCGAGAAACGCATTCATCACCGGCTCTGTGATCTTCTTTCCTTCCTTTTTCAACTGGGAAAGGATCCACTTCTTTAAAACAGCGTCCTTCTGTCTGGTAAACTGCACCGTGCGGCCATTTTTCTCGGTCTGCTTAAACATACGGGATCGTTTGTCCACTTCTGATTCGACAAACAAAAGTATTGCCGTGTCCGGAATCTCAGAGAGGTATTCTGCCATGCCTTCCGGTGTCTTTTTGTAAAACCCGCTCTCCTGCACCAGAATCACACGATAGTCCGCAAAAAACGGCATCGTCTGTGCCTGTGACATGACCTCCTTCGGATCTGCGTTTTTCCCTTCAAAAACCGAAAGGTTCATTCCGGCGTTTTCACCAAGTACCGCATCTGTCAGTCTGCTCTGGTACTGGCGAATCAGGTACTTCTCTTCACCGTAAAAAAGATAGACACGCTTAAAGTCTTTATTTTTGATTTCAGCTGCAAGCTTTTCCATCCGTTACTCTCCGCTCCCGCAGTTCACTGCAGATCTTTTCATAGAGTGGCAGACTGACACCATATTCTTTTGCCAGTCGTTCCACATGAAAGACCAGACCGTCAATCTCTGTCTGCTTCCCGGCTTTTAAATCTCTCTGCATCGATGTCATCATCTCAGGCACCAGCGTATCAATGATCGCCAGATTCTTTTTCACAGGATCCTCTGTCAGTTGAATCCCCATCGCTTCTGCAAGTATTTTGATCTCAGCATTCAACCCCGCAAAGCAGTCCCTGCATTCCCCCGGATTCTGAATCCCGCCCGCAGGCACATCATAATAAACGCCACATGCATTCTGTGCTGAGATATAGGAATACTTCATCATCGCGTCTCTTCGGATATCATCAGACAGCACAACAATTGCGCCTCCGGTTTGAAGATCATCACGGATCGTCTCCAAAACAGGACGATACTCTTCCGGATTACGTACTCCATAAACCACGCGCAGGATGTTGCCGCTTAATACAACATGTCCGGGTGCACTGACATGTGCAGCAACATAGATGCAGCCATCCGTCACCAGAATGCCCGGAAGATCTTTTTGCATGACTTCTCCGGTCCCATAGATATTCAGGATTGGGATCACAACAGTATTTTTATCTGCTACAGTTTTGATAAATGCGGTCGCCTCATCAAGGGAATATCCCTTTACGCACACAAAGATTACATCCGGCGTCCCCTGATAGGA
>JAEIGA010018282.1_pt1 | contig 10671 bp, 8 predicted proteins | sample 9270691 | NCBI WGS metagenome assembly JAEIGA01 (sample SAMN17057246, study PRJNA624740) | gut metagenome | biome: biome; isolation source: fecal sample | host: Bos grunniens | place: China: Xizang | collected 2019 | reverse complement strand
TTGAAGAACTTTGCCGTAACGGTTGTTCCGTGGGTTTCGGGATTATCGGTTTCGCTGACGGAGGTGATTTTGATGTCTCCGCCTGTTTGCTCTGCCGCAAGCTTCAGAAGCGGCACGCCAAGACCGACGTTCCTTGTTGTTCGGGTGGTGTAGAACGGGTTCATAACGTTCTTCACCGTTTCTTTGCTCATTCCGCAGCCGTCATCCTGAATTGTGAGAGTCAGGGTTTCGTCTGTTTCAACGAGCTTTATAAGAATATTCGCCGCTTTTGCTTTTACGGAGTTTTGAGCAATATCGAGAATATTCAAAGATAATTCTTTCATAAACCTCTCAACCTCTCAAAAAGCTTTTTGCGGATTGCTTCGGGAGTTTCTTCCGAAACGTCAAGCTCAAATTTGTTGAGCCTTCCGCTGATATCCCAAAGATAATGGGCATCGGACGAAACAACACAGGGCTTGTCCGCAAGAACGGGAATTTTTTTGATATATTCATCCTTTTTGTCGCCATCGTGCAGTTCAAAGCACGGAAAAAACGGAAGTTCGGGGAACACACCGAGCGTTGCAACGATTCCGTTTGCTTCCCTGTCGATATGAGCGGGGTAGCAGATTCCGCCAAAGCTTTCAACAAGGGCGGGCGCATCGTCAACGGTTATCATCGTTGCGTTGGAAAGCAGATTTTCTTCGGTTGCGATAACTTCATCGTTTTCGTCCATAATCATCTGCTCGCCGAAAATATCAACACGGTTTTTGAATGGGATCCTTTGCAGATTGATTGCATCGCTGAATTTCATCGCATCTTCAAGATGCTCAAAAAGACAGACGAGATGGATATCCTCTGCCGTGGTCAGCTCCATGCCCGCAACGGGGATGATTCCGTTTGCCTCGCAAGTTTTGAAGAATGCGGGGCAGTTGCGGCAAGTGTTGTGGTCGGTCAGCGCCATAATATCGAGCTTTGCAACCACTCCCATGCCCGCAATGTTGTTGGGAGTCATATCGTCGTCGCCGCAAGGCGAAAGGCATGAATGCATGTGTAAATCGTAATAATACTCTTTCATATCAGAGCTTTACAGCAACCGCTGTTTCGTAAGCGGGAAGCTGAGACGAGATGATGTTAACGCCCTTTGCTTTTGCGGTTTCGATAACCGAAGAATCGAGGTTAACACCCTCTGCAAGAATTATACAGGCAACGTCTGCAAGAGAAGCAACGGCAACAATGTTGATGTTGGACATAATTGTTATCCACGCATCGTCTGCCTTTGCTCTGCCCATTACCCAGCTGAGCAGGTCGCCGATATAAATTCCGCCGATTTCACGCTCGCCGTCGTCAATAACAACGGGGCTGAAGCCTTGCAATGCGGCAAGTTCATTAACCGTCAACCTTCTCACCTCCGTCATAATTCTCAATATATTTTTTGATGAAATCCTTATATGCGATGATGCATTCGTTTCTTTCTGCATTGCCCATAACGATATCTTCTGCAAATGCGCGGCAATTGGGTGCACCGCAAGAGCCGCAGTCGATACCGGGAAGCTCTTTCCTCAACGCCTGAATCTGCGACATAAGACGCATCGATTCGCCGATATTGTCGCTCAGTCTGTTGAGGGGCTTATATTTCGGAAGTTCTCCGAAAAAGCTCTTGTCTGGGATGTAATCCTCTGCCATATTGTTGAGCGAAACGGGCATGTATCGCCTTAAGGTGTGGAGTCTGTTTTTTGCAACGTAGGGATTTTCGATTGTAAGCACACCGCCTACGCAGCCGCTCGGACAGGCATTCAGCTCAACAAAATCAACAGGCGGAATGTTGCCGTCTTCAATCTGGTCAAGCACGGAGATAACGTTGTTGATGCCGTCGGCAGCGATGATTTTATCGTTGAGCAGAGCGGAGCCTTCGCCGCCGCAAATTGCCCAGCTCAAGCCGATTCTTCCTGCTTGAGAAGGCATATCGCTCACCTTTTCTCGCTTCATAACGTTGATAAGCTGAAAATAGATTTCGCTCATCGAAACAACAAGGTCAACTTCGCTCTTATAATTGCCGAAACCGTTTTTTGCGTAGCTTGCCTTTGCGGGGCAAGGAGAGATAAAGCAAGTGCAGATATCTTCTCTTTTCAGCTCGGGATTTTTCTTCATCGCCTCTTCAGCCGCAATCTTTGCAGCAACCTCCATCGGAGAAAGAAGGGGGATGAGATTATCCTTAAGAAACGGAAAACGGAGCAGAATAAGTCTTGTTACAACAGGACAAGCCGTGCTGATAACAGGCTTTTTGATGCCCTCGGTCTGAAGATAGATTCTTGTGTATGCCGAAACAAGCTCCGCTGCCTTGGCAACCTCAAAAACCTCGTCAAAACCGATGTCGAGCAAGCCCTGGAGCACGTAACCTATGTTATCGAGATTATCAAACTGGGCGAGCAAGCTCGGAGCGGGGAGTGCGATTTTGTGCTTATAGTTCTTTATTCCGTCAAAAGAGTTGCAAATGCTCTTTTTGGCATTGTTGGGACAGTTGCGGATGCATTCGCCGCAGTCAATGCAGCGCTCTGAATCGATAACGGCGCATCCGTTTTTGATTCTTATTGCCTCTGTGGGGCAATGCTTCATGCAAGTTGTGCATCCCGTGCACTTGTTTGCATCAAGCGATACCGAGTGGATATATGTATTCATAGGAAATACACCTCCCGATCAGATCCGGGGGTATCAGTAGTTAACCTTCATTGTGATGGTTGTTCCTTCTCCCACAACGGAGTCTATTTGCATATAATCGGTATATCTTTTCATGTTGGGCAGACCCATACCGGCGCCGAAGCCGAGCGAACGGATATTGTCGGGAGCTGTTGAGAAGCCCTCTTGCATAGCCTGTTCGATGTTTGCAATGCCGGGTCCGTGGTCAATGAGTTTTATTTCGATGTAGCCGTCGCCAACAGAAACTTCCGCTTCGCCGCCGCCCGCATGAATGACCATATTGATCTCGCCTTCATACATGGCAATGGCAACCTTGCGGATTGTTTCGGGGTCAAAGCCGAGCTGACGCAGATTCTTTTTAACCTGAGCAGAAGCCTGACCGGCCGAAGTAAAGTTTTCGCCGTCAACATCGAAACTGAAAATCAAGGGTTCAGCCATTTGTTTCACCTCTGAGTCCGTTTGCATAGAGAATTCCGCACGCATCATACATACGCTTGGGTGAAGTGAGCACAGCAATGCCGCTCTCTTCTGCAAGGTCAATCATATCCTGGGTGGGACGTTTTGAACGCACGAAAACAATGCATTTCATATCCATCATTTCCGCAGTACGGATAACCTGGGCATTAACAAGACCCGTGAGCAGAACCGCCTGGTCTTTAACATATGCGAGCACGTCGCTCATCATGTCGCTTCCGCAAGCAGAGTGAAGCTCGGTTTCAAGGCTGTTGTTTCCGCAGAGGATTTCTGCGTCGAGCAATTCTTTAACATCAATGATTTTCATGGCAAACCCCTTATTCTACCTTTTAAGGTTGAAATCAGTTGTACTTAGCGAGGATGTCGGGGATATCGTCTGCAGTTACTCTGCCGTAAACGTCATCGTTGATGGTGAAAACGGGGGCAAGACCGCAAGCGCCGATGCAGCGGCAAGCTTCAACAGAGAACTTAAGGTCGTCTGTGCATTCGCCGGGAGCAACGCCGAGAACTTCGCAGATTTTATCAAGAATTTCCTGTGAACCCTTAACGTAGCAAGCTGTACCGAGGCAAACCGATACGTTGTACTTGCCCTTGGGAGTGAGTGAGAAAAGTGCATAGAAGCTTGCAACACCGTAAACCTTCTGAAGGGGAACGTTCATACCTTCAGCGATCATGGTCTGAACTTCGATGGGAAGATAACCGTAGATGTTCTGAGCTTCCTGCATAACATGCATGAGCATGCTATTGTCGCCTGTGCATTCAGCAATGATAGCTTTAAGCTGTGCTTCCTGCTCAGGTGTGCCGTTGAAAGGCAGTGTGCTGATCTTTTTAACCATTAAGTCATTCCTCCTGAATGAAATTTTAAACAGTTGATTTGCAGAAAAAGGGCATAATATTCCACAATTCTGCATTCTAAAAGATTATAACATATAATTATATAAATTGCTACTCATTTTTTATATTTTTTATCGATTTACAGGTGTCATTTTGTGGATTGTTTGTATGATTTTGAACTATATGTATAATTTTACTTTGCGTTGACAAAAAACAACCTTTTGTGTTATTATCTTTAGGTAAAGAGGGGGAAGAGAAATGTTTTATAAAAACTGGATGTCATATATCAGGGATGACGCAAAAATAACAAAAATCGCAATGCCCGGAAGCCATAATTCGGGCACCGTGGGAATGAACAGATTCGCCTGTTGCCAGCACGGAACTCTTTATGAGCAGTATACTTACGGTGTAAGATATTTTGATATCAGACTCAAGGCAGACAGAAAGGGCAGAGTGCGTATTGCGCACGGTGTCTGTTCGGGTATGCTTGCGGAAGATGCGTTCCGTGACCTTAAAAAGATTTTTGATGAAACAGATGAATTCTTTGTGCTCTCAATCAGAACCTATATGAATCAGGGCATCGGCCCCATAACGCTCAGTTATGACGGCAACACGGAAGAAACAAACCGCCTTATCAGAGAATATCTCAATCCCGAAAAATATGCTCTTACAGATTGCTCAAACATTGGCGAAATGACCATCGGCGATCTTCGCAAAGCGGGCAAAAAATATATTATTATCAATGCCGAAAAAGAGTATGAATACAGCACAGACTGTCCGTTTGAAGGCCCGTGGAATCCCACGGTTTACGGTTTCAAACCGAGAAAATTTGCAATGAGAATTCAGAAGTATCTTAAAGAAATCGAAACCGACGGTTTCTTCTGGTTCCAGACACAGCAAACTCCGAATCTCGGCACCGAAAACGGCTGGACAAAGTGGCCTTATGGTCTTGACACAATGAGCAGAGTTCATTTTCCGCAGATAATCAAGGACATTGAGGCGGATCCCGTTATGCTTTCAAGAGTCAATATTGTTGCCGGCGACTTTATGACCCGTGACCTTATGAAACAGGGCAAAATCCTGGGCCTGAATCTTGCAAAGGGCATAGTCAAAGAAGAGCTTAAAGACGAGTTCATCAATAATATTTCAGAGTAAAAAGATACCCCGTAAACCGATTGGTTTACGGGGTTTTTATTGTTTAAAATAAAGTCCAAATGAGATTCATTACCTTGCCGATTGCGGAGAGGAAGAAGTTTGTTGCCTTCCAGAATGAAGTCATATCAACGGTTTCAAACAAACCTTCAACCGCAAAATCAAGCATGCCAGCTTTATCAGCGGGAGAGTCGTTTTCGGTCTTTTCAATCGCAAAGTTATCAATTCGGATTGCTTTGCCGTTTTCAACTTCGTAGGCGTTGTAATACAGTCTGTCGCCTTCAACGGTGATTGCAGAGAACATTGAATTTTCGGTGTTTTCGGTGTTCAGCTTTTCTGCTCTGGGGAAGAGCTTGTCGGTAGCCTCAACGTCTTTTGTCTGATAAACCTTAATACCCGAAGTGCCGCAGATTGAATAGATTGAGCCTTTGGGATTATATTTGAGGCTGTAATCAAGACCGTCAAAGCTGACGGTTTCTTCCTTTGCGGGAACAACGGAGTTTGCGTTGATTGCATCTGTTCGCAGATAAACGTGGTCGTGACCCTGAAGAACAAGGTCAACTCCGAGATAGGGAAGAAGAGTGCTCAGCTGCGCTCTCATTCCTTCAACGTCACCGTCATCATAATGCGAGCCGTTGGAATAAACTGCCTTGTGAAGCACAACAACCTTCCACTTTGCATCGCTTGATTTGATATCGTTTTTGAGCCATTTTATCTGCTCTTCGCCGAGCTTATCGTCCTCAATATCGTTGGTGTTGAGCACGCTGAAGTGAACGTCATTGTAATCGTATGAATAGTATACACCTGAGTCAAGATTCTGCTCGGGAATGCCGGGCAGAACGAAGTTTTCGGTGATAACCGCACCCTCGTCTTCGTGGTTGCCGGTTGTCGGCATCATAGGAAGAGAGAGAAGATGCTCTGTTGAGTTGAGAAGATAATTCCAGTGCTTTATGTTTTTGCCCGCGTCTACCTGGTCACCCGCAGAAACAACAAATCTTGCATCGGGGTATTCCGATGTTGCAGTTTCAATAACGTTTGCAAATCTGTTGTAGTGGTCGGGTCGCTGCGCCTGGGGATCGGTAACGTAAAGGAAGGTGAATCCGTTGCCGCCGCCTTCTGCGGTGCGGATAACTCCCGCTTCGCTCCACCAGCCTCTTGAAGCATCGCCGACTCTGTAACAGTATTTTTTGCCCGGCTCAAGGCCCGAAAGCTTTACCGTGTGTTTTATATAATCCCTTTCGTAGGGCATAAGGGTTACAACAAGGCCGATATCCGCGCCGGGATAAGATTTGGCAACCGTTTCGGAAGAAGCGTTAATGCCGTCGCCCTTTGTTGCTTTGCCCGTGAATTTGGGGTTTTCCGAATATTCAACGATTTCAATATCCGTACCTGTTACGCTGTATTTTGTGAGCCAGGTTATGCTTACTTCTGCCGAAGAATCCTCGCCGAGAGTTGTTACAACGTGGGAGGGCAGACGGTAGTTTTCTTTTGAAACTTCGGGATTGACCGCGCCCGAATAAGTGTAGGTTGCGTTTTTATCCTTAAGATTTTCGTCGATGATAAAGGAAGAAAGCATCCAGTTGATGGTGTAGCCCCAGGACTCGTACTGGCTTTGAGTGATATATTCTCCGAGGAGAGTATCGATGATTGAATTGATTGAGCTGTATTCTTCGGGAACAAGGGGAATTGAAAGCACGCTGTCAACAAGATTGATGAAGCTGTTGTCTCCGCCGAGAAGAGCCTCAACCGTGCCCTGAAGAATTCTGCCGAAAACGAAGAACATTGTTCCTTTGGGGAAAAGCTCGCCGGGATTGAAATCAAGGTTTGCAAGGAGTTCGTTCTGAACAAGGTCGTCTCTGACAACCTCAAGAAGAAGCATAAACAGTTTTTCGGCGAGTTCACCGCTTAAAAATCCGTCAAGAATTTCTGTGACATAGGAATAATCGCTTGCGTTTTCATCGCCAGCGTAGAAAGAGAGCATAACGGTTGTTGCGAATTCAGCGATGGTGCATCCTTCTGCGTTGACTTCGTAGCCGAGCACGTCGGTGAGCATTTTTGCGGGTTTGTCGGTGAGTCTGAAATTGAGCACCTTATCAACGATTGCCTCAGCCTTTTCCATTGTGAGTTCAGGCTGGTTAACATAGATTTCGTCTATCTGTGAGAGAAGGTCGTTGATGAAGCCCATTACGTTTGAGCTGACCGTCAGAATTTCAACGGGGCCGAGAGCAAGACCGTTGGTGCCGAGGGCGTCAACGATGATTTTTTCAAGATCGAGATCCATCGATTTGAGATATTCGCCGATACCGCCGGACTTCTGAATATCCGTGAAGATATCGTTGAAGAAGATTTCGAGAGCGCCCATAATCATTGACTTGACTCCGCCCTCACCGAAGGAGCGTTCATAGGAATAAGTGTAGGCAAAAGGCTTTGCGTGAACCGTACCGTCGTCGCTGACAACGTTTTTGTATTCGTCAATGTCTTTGGTTTCGGTTTTGAGTGTTGTTTTTTTACCGTTGGTGCTGAAGTCAACGATTTTGTAATAGTTGGGGAAGCCTGAAAGAGTAGGCGAAAGAATGTCGTATACCGTTTCACCGTTGTCGGATACATGAGAAGCTGTGTCGTTTGCGTGAAGATGGCCTGTGAACACATAGTGCATTCCCGCATCGGCGTAGGTTTCGGCAAGCTGAAGCCAATTATTCACAAGGAAAGGAGCAAATGTTGCTTCTTCGATTGCCATATGGGGCACGAGGTTATGATGCTGCATACCTACAACGGAAAGACCCTTATTCTTCGCCTTTTCGCATTCGTCAAGAATCCATGCGAGAAGGTCATCGGAGATGTTGCCCGCTGTTTCGTGTTCGTTATTTTCGGCACCGTTATCGTTGCTGTAAATGCAGCTGTCGATGGCTATGAGCCTGTAATTGCCGAGTGTTACGGCATAGGAGAGCATACCGCCTTTGTTGCCCTCTGTGGGCACGAAAAAGCTGTCTGCCATATCAAAACCGAGATTTTTATAAATTTCTCTGAACTGCTCGGGAGAGGTTTTCTCCGTCGGTTCTTTTATGCCGTTTTCATATGTAACAGCATTGCTGTTGTTGATATCGTGGTTACCGGGAATAACAAAAACCTGAATGCCCGTATCTTTTTCGAATTTTTCGAGCTTTGCGGCAAGAACTTTGTGGCTTTCAAGTTCGCCGTCCTTGGTCATATCGCCCGGAATAAGAAGATATGTTTCCGAACCGTCTGCGTTTCGTTTTACTCCGTCGAGAGCGTTATCAACAAGAGAATCAAGCTCGTTATATTCCTTGTGTTTGTTATAAACAAAGGAATTCCATGCGTCGGAATCGCTTTTGAGCGACGGCGCAATGTAGTGGATATCGGAAATAACTCCGAAGCGGATTTTTGAGGTGTTTGCGTTGGCCGCTACGGGAATGCATGCAACAAGCATCGCAAAGGCGAGCATCACACAAAGCACTTTGAAGCTGAACTTTCTTTTCATTAACATTCTCCTTAAACCAGTATGACGGAAGTGATAAAACTTCCGTCATACAAAAACTTTTAGATGCTCTTAAGAAGGGGGCCGATGCCCTTGATTGCTCCGGGAATTCCCTTGAGAATCTTGCGGATGCCGCCTTTTTCGCCGCTGATCCACATAACAAGACCGTTTGCCATATCTTCGCTCATTACGCCGCCGCTCATGCTGATAAAATCGCGGAAGGGAGTCTGAAGAGCGATAGCCTGAGCAAAGCCGGCGGGGATAAGAGTTGAAAGGAGCTTATAGAATCTTGCGCCGTTCTTTGTGCAAGCGCAGCTCTCGAAGGTGTCGCAGATGCTGAGCTTTCTGTTGGGATCATAGTTTGTGGGAGGAAGTTCTCTGCCAAGAACTGCAACAAACTGCTCGGTGGGAACGTTCTGAACGTTGCCAGTGTAGTATGCGGGAGCAACTGCGGAATAATCGGGGATATTCTCTGTTGTGCCGCTTACGTTAACTGTTGCGCTGAGTTTGATGTCTGCGCTTGATGCACCAACGAGGATATCAAAATCGCCGCTTTCAACGCACCAGTCGTTGATGTTTACGTTATAGAATGCGAATGCTCTCTTGTTGAGAACAAGGCTGATTTCTTTTGTTTCGCCGGGATTGAGCCATACTTTCTTGAATGCCTTGAGCTCTTTTTCGGGTCTGTAAATAGTGCTGTCCTTATCTGCAACGTAGAGCTGAGCAATTTCGTAGCCTGAAACGTCGCCTGTGTTCTTGATTCTGAAAGATACGGTGAGGTTGTCGTTTTCGGTCATCGAAGCCTTGTCGAGCTTGATATCCGAATATTCGAATGTTGTGTATGAAAGGCCGTAGCCGAAGGGGTAACGGACAGCTTTCTTTGCCTTTTCGTAGTATCTGTAACCAATGTAAACGCTTTCACGGTATTCAACAGATGCGGGGTTGCCGGGGAAGTTGTTTACTGCGGGTGTGTCGGTATAGGTCATGGGATAGGTTTCGGGGAGCTTACCGCTGGGATTAACTGCGCCGCTGATGATATCTGCAACAGCGCCCGCACCCGCCTGACCGCCGAGATAGGAGTTGAGAATAGCTGCAACGCCGTTGTTCCAGGGCATTTCAACGGGTGAACCGCCGGCAAGAACAACAACAACGTTTTTGTTCACCTTAAGAATTTCGCCAACGAGTGCATCGTGTGCAGCGGGAAGATTCATATGAGTTCTGTCAAAGCCTTCAGCTTCGTATTCGTCTGTAAGACCGATGAAGAGAAGAACTGTTTCGCATTTTGCTGCAAGAGCTGCTGCTTCAGCTGCAAGCTCTGCGTTCTTCTTTGCTTTCTTGCCCTTGAGTTCATAACCCTTTGCAAACTCAACGTCATAGCCGCTCTTCTGAAGCTCTTCAAGAGCGTTGTCGAGCTTTGTGGGATTGATGTGGGAAGAACCGGCGCCCTGATATCTGGGTGTTCTTGCAAGTTCGCCGATAACAGCAACCTTGCCGCTCTTTTTGAGGGGAAGAATGCCGTTGTTCTTAAGAAGAACCATTGACTGAGCAGCAACCTTTCTTGCGAAGGGCTGGTCGTCTGCGTCGTTATATGCATAGCCGGGCTTTGCGCCGTCAACAGCTTTTTTGATGAGGTTGAGCATATTGAGTGCTCTTTCGTTGAGAGTTTCTTCGGAGATAGCACCGCTTCTAACTGCATCAACAATCTTCTTTGTGCCTGAACCTGATGATGAGGGCATTTCGAGGTCGTTGCCGTTGTTGAAGCCGAGAACTCTGTCGTTAACTGCGCCCCAGTCGCTGACTACAACGCCGTCGTATCCCCACTCCTTGCGGAGGATTTCAAGCTGAGTGTGTTTGTTTTCTGAGCCGTGGAAACCGTTGATTTTGTTGTATGAGTTCATTACTGTCCAGGGCTGAGCCTTTTTAACGGCAATTTCAAAAGCGGTAAGGTAGATTTCACGGAGCGCTCTTTCGTCAACGACGGAATCGCAGGTCATTCTGCGTGTTTCCTGGCTGTTTGCGCAGAAATGCTTGAGAGATGTACC
>JAEIGA010018281.1_pt1 | contig 10671 bp, 14 predicted proteins | sample 9270691 | NCBI WGS metagenome assembly JAEIGA01 (sample SAMN17057246, study PRJNA624740) | gut metagenome | biome: biome; isolation source: fecal sample | host: Bos grunniens | place: China: Xizang | collected 2019 | reverse complement strand
GGGCGTTCAGCCCCGGGGCTTTTTTCTTACTCCCCATCGCGCTTCATCTGGGAGCGGCGTGAAGCCCCCGTAGGGGCAAAAAACCTTAATAATCTATACCTGAAAACACTCGGGGGTGCGGGGGCAGACAGCCCCCGCGATCATCTGCGAAAACAGTAGGGAGCGAATGAGGGCTCTGTAATATAAAAACACTGCATAAAGATTGTAGTGTTTTTTTTATAGTACATTTAAGAACTATAGGATAAATGAAATTTTTTACTTGGGGCGGGTGGGCGGGGCTTCCCCCCGATAAGCGGGGGGACGGGAGGAGGGAGAGGGGGGTGCGGGCGGCATGAGCCCCCGCATAATAGCAGCGAGGGCAGAGGGCTGGAAGTGGTCGTAACGAAGCGCATTGGCGTATTGTCGCGCGGAAATAAGAGAGGTTTGACCTCTCCGCGCGACAACACGCCATCGCGCGGAGTGAAGAGCACCTCCAGCCCTCTGCGCTCGCTACCGCTTGCCCCCGAAGAGCCATGATGCGTATGCATGATGGCGTGGGGCTTTTTTGCGATTGAGGCACTCTGTAATTTTAGGGTGGTGGGCGGGACTTCCCCCCGTTAATCGGGGGGATGAGAGGGGGGAGAGGGGGGTGTGGGCGGCATGAGCCCCCACAAAATAGCAGCGAGGGCAGAGGACAGGAACGGCGCGGAACGAAGCGCATCGGAGAGTCTTGGCGCGGAAATAAGAGAGGTTTGACCTCTCCGCGCCAAGACCCTCCGTCGCGCGTAGTGGAGCGCCATTCCTGCCCTCTGCGCTCGCTACCGCTTGCCCCCGAAGAGCCATGATGCGTATGCATGATGGCGTGGGGCTTTTTGAACGGTGGGGCACTCTGTAATCTTCCCTCAGTAGCGAGCACTCGCGAAAATGGTTATTGCCGCCACCGGCAATAAAAAGACCATTTTCGTGCGCACCTTTTGAGCGAGAGGTACACAATCGAGAATGGACACACTCGGAGCGTCTTTGCCCTGCGTTCAGTGGGCAAAGGCGCTCCGCACCCGCGGCACTCGGAGCGTCCTCACCCTGCCCCGGAGGGAGTGGGGGAGGGCGCTCCGCATGGGCGCGATTGAGGGCTCTGTAATATTCTCGCGGTTAGGTGGTCACACTCGGAGCGTCTTTGCCCTGCGTTTAGTGGGCAAAGGCGCTCCGCATCGGACACACTCGGAGCGTCCTCACCCTGCCCCGTAGGGAGTGGGGGAGGGCGCTCCGCTTGGGCACGATTGAGGGCTCTGTAATATCGGCTCAGTTAGGTGGACACGCTCGGAGCGTCTTTGCCCTGCGTTTAGTGGGCAAAGGCGCTCCGCATGGGACACACTCGGAGCGTCCTCACTCTGCCCCGTAGGGAGTGGGGGAGGGCGCTCCGCATGGGCGCGATTGAGGGCTCTGTAATCTTATTCGGATAGTAAGGACTTGTTAGAAACGAAAGGGGCGGGCGGGGGAGCGGGGCAGCGTTGAAAGCGCCCCGCACCCCCGCTCGCCCCGACCACGTTGCGACAAGGAGTGCAGTAAACTTACCTAATTAGGAGGGAATAACTCGGTCTGTTTAGGCATATTTTTAACCTGCTCCTTAAAAAACTCTTCAATGATGGTGTCAACAAGCCTTTCCATTCTGAGCACTTGAGTCAGCCTACTGATTGACTGGCTCTCTTTGTAGCGTATCTGAGCATCACGCATCATCTTTACTGACTGAACAAACTGTGTTAGCGTCATTGTAAACCTGTTCTATTATATGATTTTTGATAGGTGGATTAACGTAAACATACTGCTGTGGGTTTTTCTTCACTCCTAAATCAGCAATAGTGACTTTTTTAAGAGCAATTACATAATCTGTGTACCAAAGATAGAGTGGTGTGCCATCAGGAGCATACTTACTAAAATACTCATAGTCCACAAATATATATTTCCTCAAACGCTGATATAAACCGTTATAAGAAACAGTCGGTAAGATTGCATCAACATGACAATAACAACGTACATTCTGAGTCCCTTTCTCAACTGCAAAGAAACCATCAAAACCCGGTATCAATAACTTAGGTAAGTTTTTTCGTATTTCTATTGTCTTCCTACCATCAATAAATGCATCTATAAGATGTTTTGGTAATGTAATTAAAACTTTCATATTAGTAATAAATTTAGTTGGTTAAATTAGCTTGTAATACTTCCTGCAGTAGATTAAATACCTCTCATGCTATCTGAAAACTAATATATCTGTGCCTTGCGTGCGTGCTTGCGTGCGTGCTTGCGTGCGTGTCCGTGAGAGAAACTTGTATATCTTTCATATTACTAACTACTTATGTCGTTTCGGATTGGAAATCCGACGGCGGTACTACTGTACCGCCTTTTTCGTCACTGTGGACTTCCGAAAAATTAATTGTACGGTCATGTATATTCAACAACTGCTTAACTTCCTCAATAGTAGCATGTATCTGATAACCTTCAATGCCTGCAGTACCGTCAATGAGCGAAAGCAGCTGTGCTAAGTCATTATCAGCAATATCGTTCACCAAATCCTTTCTAATCTCGTCTATATTGAGGTGACGTAGAATAACATCACAAGCGTCATGAACCTCGCTCTGAGAGTGCCTTAGCTTGAATTTGTGCAACAATGCTGCCAACCTTTCAAAGGGATCTACATCATCAGCAGCGTCACCCAGGGTATAATCGTCACGGCCAATATGAAACACTGTCTCTTCCGGCTTCCATCTGAACAACACCTTATCTGGACATCTGTCCTTGCGCTTAGTTTCGTCATAATACTTGAAGTGGAAATAGTGGTTTGCTAGTGATGCGAACATAACCAGCAACTTATCTCTGCTATCCCACACTGATAGGTCATTACGTAGTGACTGCGGTTTCTTTCTGTCACCATCAATATCAATACGAACCCAATTACGAACAGACGATTTCAAACTAAACTCTACACGCCACACATCAACTTTCTGTCCGTCTTTGGTGACGTTAACGTAATCATCAATAAGACCGCATAAGAGCCAAGCATAACGGATATGGGGCTTTTTATAGGAGCGAGTCTTTTGGTCGTATAGCTCCATCGTCTTGTTATAGAGTTTAGTGCTTACATCAGACTTCTTTGAGCCCCATGATAAAGAGTTCCATTCCTGCCCCGTCCACGTATCGTCTCCGTGAGCAGATATGCGTCCCTGGTTGATTTTGGAATACTTGTGCTTGAAGTACCTGCGGACAAAAGCAGCAGGGTCGTCACCAAGGTCGAAAGTAACAAAGTCAAGGCACACATCTACCCTTGATATACGCACATTGTAATAACCGTAATTATCCAAGAATGACTGTAGGTAACTTGCCGCATCATCAAAGTAGCATGAACGGTTGGTTAACCTAATGTGGCACTCATTTGCTTGATGGACACCGTTAAGACCTTGTGACGCAGGATTACGTCTTATCTCCAGCAATGGTTGATTGTCACGTCCTATCAGAACAAACATTTCCCTATACACTCTGGTACCATATTCGCGCTCTTCAACTATCCAACCTTGTGCCCTATAATAAAGAGCATTGAGAGATGTCAGAATAGGCTCATAAGCATGAACCTCCAACCAATCAAGATTAACACAACGAGCAATAGGACGAGCGGCAGCAGACATACTACTTTGATGATATAAAGATAAAACCGAAAGGCAATTAAAATAGACTGTCACACCTAAAAATGTGGTATGAACAGTCTATCATTGAAAACAGTGAAGAAAAGAAATCATTCAGTTGTCACCTTACTAACCCAGCCTTGTGGGTCAATAGAGAACTGTTCCCCAGCTCTTGAAGCATAAACAACCGGCTCAGTTACTGCATCATCAGTAGCAATATCAGCACAGTAGTAATGCTTTGTGACCTTGTGTTCAGTGCCATCAGCAGGAGAATAGAGCACGGCAGGAATTTCATCAGACTTTCCACCAAGCAACTCTACAGAGCGAGCATTGATAGTAACACCTGCCTTCATACACCTATCCTTTGGAGAGGAATACACCCGTAGTGACATTGTACCCTCAACATAGACCATCTGTCCTTTCTGAAGGTATTGAAGCACTGAGGGCTTATCCTGCATGATAACATCTACCCACGTAGTATTCTCATGCTTTACACCGTCAGCACCCGTCCACTTATCAGTGTGAGCAATACGAAATGTTGTAAACTCTTTGCCGTTAGCACTCTTTACTTCGGCATTGGCACCAATGTGCCCAATACAAGAAACTCTTAACATAGTCAGTGAATTTAGTTGTTATAACTTTGAAGTGAGATAATGTTTGAAGTCTTTTAGTAAGAACTTAGGTTTACTACGTGTTACGCTCTCGGCATGTCGTAATACGGAAACTTGGCTGATTTTGGGCTGACGATGGCTTCGCTGATGGCTGACCTGGGAGCGTGCTGCGTCCTTTTTTGGAACATTGTTGGCCTTACAGAAAGTCAGCCAGGTATGCAGGAACCTTTGCAGTTTCATCTGCCGTAGCTCTAAATCATCAGGCATCATGGCTTGTGATAGTGCTATCTGCAGTAGGAAATCAGAAGTCTTATGGTCGTACTGACTGAAATACCAGCCATTCTCAGCCGCAAGCACTTTTAGCACATGCACATTCATCTGATCAGCCTTGTTGTCACCAACAGAAATCTTGAAATAGAGCGTATCATCATCAATAACCTTACCAGCGATGATTAAAAGATAGTATCGAAGCATAAGCAGCAGTTACGCATGAAAAATTATACTAAGCACATAGATAACCAAACAGAGAAATAAAAATGCTGAAAGGCAACCAAAAGCGTCAATGATGTCTTGTTTGAAAGATGGTTTACTGTTCATAAAAGTCAGAGTTAAATGGTTATTAAATTGTTAGTCCTTAATGCATCCTCAGTATTGCCGTTTGGCTTATACTCAAGAGACAACTGATATTGTCCTTTCTTTCTCAAAGGCCACGTAATTAAGATAAACCTCCCGCCTTTAGTAGTACTGTCATAAACGCCTTGCAAGATGTTGATGATAACTTGAGAACGGTTCATCGGACGGACTCTAGTCGCGTCATTGTCAATGAGCTCAAGCAGCTGTGCAGGAACCCGAATTGAGATAAGTTTAGTTTCTGTCATTTTGATTTATGTTAAATAGAATGTTACTATCTTCCGTTAGAATACACAGTATGTTAAATGATAGTCCATCTTTGGTTTGATGGTGGCAATATAAAAGGCTGAGGGTGGTCTTGATTGACCTACCTCAGCCGCTGCCGATGGCGTTGGTGTTACGTTCACAAGTCGCACCTCTGCGTTGCTTGTTATCCTACACCGATGCAAAGGTAGTCACTATTTTTGTAATACACAACATCCGGATGTTTTTTTAACATTATTTTGTATTACACTTTCATGATACTACCAGCACAAACTGATACTGACACAAACTTAGACTGACATCAAAATAAGCCGAAAAACAGACGAAAATCAAACGAGCATATGTTCCCCCAAAACCTCCCCAAAATTTTTCCAAAACTTTGCCAAACCTTTCCCAAACCCAATACCACCGGCACCACCAGCAGCGATACAAACTGAGATAGCAACCCACTGAGATAAGCAGCAAACTATATCAAAGTGAAATCAAAATAATAGTAGTAGTATTGTCTTGTAATTTTATAGGCCGCACTGACACCGTCACCAACAGTGATAGCAGCAGCACAATCTCTAAACTGATATATATGTAAGCTAAATCGTATTGTTTTCGATGTAATGTTATACTCAGATGACATCTAGAGGAACAGTATAAGCAGCAGTATAATCAGTAATAGTAACAGTATAATAGCACTATTAGCATGTTAGAAAGTCACTATTTTGGGGTCTGTAAGCAGCTACAAAAGTGCCTAAAATGACGAAAAATCGTGTCGAAAATGGCGCGAAAATCACGAAAATCGAAATGTTTTCGAAGGAGTCCTTAGGTACCAAAAACCAAAACCAAACCAAAATCACGCATGGATCATCGTGTTTTACTGCAGGAAGTAATACAAAAATATCCTCGATGCCTGGGTGAAATTACGTTGGTACCAAAAAAAAATGGGGTGCCGCTGCACCCCTCTTCAAACCAACATGTATTCAACATGCTTAATAAACAAAATTTCTAATCGGAAACAATATAACTACTTTTCGCGCTGCTCCCGCAGGACGTAAGTAGTGAGTTTTTGAATATAATATTCTAAGCCGAAAATAGACCCTGCTAAGAGGAATGCCTGCGCTATGTACATCAGAGTGCCATTAGCAATGTCACCGGTACCAAGCACCTGCAAGAATGCCAGCGCGATGGACGATACGATGAGAACCACCGCACATGCGTATTGTATTTTGCTCTTTGCGTTCATTACGCACGAATGAATGAGTCAGACTCCAATATAGCGTCTGAAAGACCTACTGTTTCTGTTCCCTGCTGCCATGCTTGAAGAATGTAGTAACTGTTTATGCCGAAAGGCACAAACACATTGTTACGAGCACCAGAGTAAATCATGGTGCAGTTATTTCGGAGCTGCGTATCGCGGCGGCTATGAATGACACCCATGAACCCACCGAAGATGAGACCCGATGTACCCGGTGGAGTGAGCAGCTGATTGAGCGAAAGAGACTGTGAATGCTTTAAGCCCACAATTCTTGTTGCAGCAGAGGCAGACTCAAAGCCACTATAGCCGGTGACATAGAAGAAACCACCGTTAGGGCCCGATGTGCCATCACCGATGATAACTATATCTTCGGGGTACTCATTGTTGTTACTGAGAACATTCTCGTTGAAAGCCATGCGTACAAAGCCGAACCCACCGGGGAACTGCTTAGAACATGCGGCCGTAGTGTCACGTACCTCGAACTCCGGCAGTGACGTTGTATCAACGGCAAAATAGCAGAGAGTGAAAATATCATCAGCGCGGAAGAACCCTGCGTTCATGAAGCTATAAGCGAGGTTTGCATAAGACTCACCAGAGCCAGCAGGCGTGTCGGGCAAGTCCTCACCAAAAGAGTTAAAGTTACCAAACTCCGATGAACTACCTGCAGAGCATTGCAAAAGACCTTGGGTTAGCGAACCCTCGGAAATGATGTATGGAGACGGTGTAGGAGAGTTCACCTTTGGTGCTCCGAAAAACGTCTTCATAGCACCTGCTGACAGACCGCTCTGCAGGTCTGCAGCTAAAAGGGATCTGAGCTGCGCACAGTTCCTTGCGAAGAAACGATGCTGGCAGTCAGCGCCACGTGTGTAACGCTCAAACGCATGGTCGAAAATCTCTGCGCCAGCTGTGTAAGCACGCATCACGGTAGCCATGATGGCACGCTGATAGAGCTGCTTTGCCGTTCGTGGGTTACGTGGCGTGCGGTTACGCACGCGAGACACCTGCACGCCATTGAGACGTGACAGAACCATGTCACCAAGGGCACCATGTGCCATGCCTTGAACTATATTACCTTGAGCCATAGAAAGAAGATGATAAGAGAGTGAAAGAATACGGCAGGCAGACCATTACAGTGCTGCCTGCCGTGAAAGTTATTGCTGAGTAGAAAAGTAGCCAGCGCTATCCCAGATGAGAACTACGCACGAACGAAATCATTCTCATCACCGCCCTCAAGGATAAGGTCGGAGTCACCGAGCGCCTCAGTGCCCTGCTGCCAAGCAGCGAGTGCAAGCGGAGAGGTGATACCGTACATGCCGTAATTAGCACGGTCATCCACAACAGACGCAACGTGCATGAAAGACGTAGAGCGAAGGTCTTGGTCAAGACGAGAACGGATAACACCGAAAGAAGCCAAACCTGCAACCACAGTTGGAAAAGCATCTGAAGAAAGAACATCTTCGAGAGAAACTCCCTGACCAACGGTTACACTCAGAACGTCTGTTGTAGCGTTATTGCTAGCAGTCACCTCAAAGAACTTAGCGAGAGTGGCACCAGTAGCACTGGTTGCATCAGCGCTTACATTCTTAACCTGCAAACGCAAGAATGCGAAAGTAGCAGGGAATTGTGACTCTGGCTTGAAAAGACTAGTGGTTGACGTAGTCACACCACGAACAGTGAACGAAGGAGTGCTCCCACTAATAATATAAGCACAGATGGTGTAGAGGTCACCCTGCACAAGACCATTGCGCTCAGCATACTGTGCAACAGTCTCGCCATCATTAGCAGCGGGAACGTCAAACTCCTTAGTGTCGCCATTCCAGCCGAAGAAGTTCTGAGGATAGCCGCCCTCAGAAATCATGTACTCGTTTGGCACCGGAGTGATGGCACCTGGAGCAACTACTGCAACATTGCAGTTCAGAGCCGTTGTACCGGCTTCTATTTCTGCTGCCAGCAGTCCGCGCAGCAGCTTGGAGTTCTTGCTGAGGAACGCACGCTGGTTCTCTGCGCCAACACTCTTGCCCTGGAAAGAGTGGTTGAAAATCTCCTGACCAGCAGCGTAGGCCTGCATGACGGTGGCCATCACGGCGCGCTGATACATCTGCTTGTTAGTACGTGGGTTCTTTGGGTGGCGATTGCGAACCCTTGAAATCTGCTCGCCATTGTTACGTGAGAATACCACGTCACCTACCTTGCCGCGAGCCATGCCTTGGAACATGTTACCTTTTGCCATAATTGAAAAATCGAATTAAATTGTGAAACGAAAGAGAAAAGACCTGAGATAGATTTGAACCAGGATATGCCTGCGAGCTGTGCACATCAGTTTCGATGCAGGGGGCGAATGGGTATTGTATGCGTGAGGGTGTGCACATAGCCGCATATCGGTGGTCGGGAGTTGAGCGGGAGGTGAGCGGGAGGAAGGAGTTAAAACTATCGTCACCGGAACACCTAACCGAACTTTCCTGCCGCAAAGGTAATAATAACAGATGAGCTGCGCAAGATGCGCTCAGCAGCGCACCGGGGAGTGACTGTTAAAAAGAGAGCGGGGGCGTTAACAGTCATTAACAGATGGTAGTTAACACTTGTTTGCAGATGTGTTAAAAAAACGGTGCATGAGAATGCACCGAGCAATTAACAAAGTTTAACTTTAGGAGCTAAAAAAAATGGGTAAAAAGTTACGTATGTCAATACTTTTGACTACCTTTGTAGTACAGAAAAGGAACAAACCAACGTAGTATTAACCCTCTAAAAAGCAGAAACAATGGACAAGAGAACACTAGACTACATTAACTCGCTCATTCTAGATGAAGAGCGCAGTGCCGTAAAGCAGGTACTCCAAGAAGTAATTGACGAAGTAAAAGAGCGAAACGAAGTTCGATCCAAAATCCTCTACGGTGAAACCGCAATGCAACTCTATATGCACATGAGAGGACTCAGATTTGAGAATGCGTATAAACTTCGGAAAAACCTCTTCCATCGTAACTTGGAGGTATTTGAGATTATCTCCATTCTCCACAATAAGATAGAGAGCATTCACTAAGCAAACCCGATGGGGGCGCGAGCCCCCATCACAACACCAAACCAACATGATAAAGGAATTTAGAACATACATGAGCAGCATAAGAGGCTATAGCCCACAGACGATAGCAGGCTATTGCAGGGACTTGAGACACTTCGCACAATGGGCGCAGCAGCACAGACCCGATGCACGATGGAGTAACATCACACGTGATGATATAGACACCTATCTGAAAGAACGCTGCGCAGCAGGCATGGCACCAGCCACAACCAACAGAGCCCTCAGCAGTATCTCAGCATTGTACTCGTACATGGCGAGAGAAGGCATGAAAGTGGAAAACCCCTGCCGTTATGAGAGCCGGAGAAAGATAGCGGACACCGTGCCAAACACGATACCCTACGCAGACCTTGAAAAGGCATACGAGCACGCAGCAGGCGTGACACGTGTACTCCTTGGAATACTCATCACAACGGGAATGCGCATCGGCGAGTTACTTGCAATGCAGTGGGAAGATATAGACCTCACAACATGCCGTATCAAGGTGCACGGCAAAGGCGCTAAGGAGCGAGTAGTGATAACTACCAAGGACGTGATACAACCTCTGATAGACAATGTGCCAAGCGAAAAGCGATGGGGACGCATGTTTTACTTCACACAGAGAACCGCACGCACAATGATATATGATGCACTCCGCAACCATACCAACGCCAAGCAACAGAGTCCCCACGCCATCAGACACACAGTAGCAACGCACCTTGCTCAGATGGGCGTGAACACTGTCACCATTGCCAAGGTGTTAGGTCACAACAGTACAGAGACCACACAGAGATACATAGACGCAGCTGCCATTGACGTAACGGCAGCACTCACTAATAACAACATATTATCAGCATGAAGAAAGAACAGAACGAGAAGCAGGAGCGCAACCGCAAGGTTTACGCTCCTGCGGGACAGAGAGCACAGAAGATGATGACTCTCCGTGTTGACCTTGAGAACCTTGAGTGGCTACAGACGAAGCCGAACAAGGGACGGTACATCAACGACCTCATTGCGGCAGACCGCGTGAAAACGCTCTTTGTCAATGGGAAATTATGACTCACAGAGAAAGCCCGGGGGCGTTCAGCCCCGGGGCTTTTTTCTTACTCCCCATCGCGCTTCATCTGGGAGCGGCGTGAAGCCCCCGTAGGGGCAAAAAACCTTAATAATCTATACCTGAAAACACTCGGGGGTGCGGGGGCAGACAGCCCCCGCGAT
>JAEIGA010018280.1_pt1 | contig 10671 bp, 10 predicted proteins | sample 9270691 | NCBI WGS metagenome assembly JAEIGA01 (sample SAMN17057246, study PRJNA624740) | gut metagenome | biome: biome; isolation source: fecal sample | host: Bos grunniens | place: China: Xizang | collected 2019 | reverse complement strand
AGTTTATAGAACAATCCACAAATAACACCTAGCATCATTCGTGGAAATAACGCAATAATCACAGAACCCATATTTCCACTTATTTCACCAATTGAATAAAAAGGTGAAAAACAGAATGAAAATAATGAAGGTTGAAAAGTATTGGTAAGTATCGAAGAGAAACCAAAAAATAATCCTAAAATCATTCCTTCTTTTACACCCAATACCATTGAAAGTATCAATACTGGAATATGTAGGGTAGTTGCTTTGATTGGACCAATTGGTATAAATCCAAGAGGTGTACTCATAAGCACAATCTCAATCCCAATAAACATACTTAACAAAACAAGTCGTTTAATTTTTTTAGATTGTAACATAATTCTCCTTTACTATCGCTCATATAGATGCAATGTAACTATATTTATTATAGACACTTTTTTGTTTATTTTCAATTGAGTATCTATTTAGATGATATTCTAAATAGATTTGACAATCATGCATTTATTTTCTATAATCTATTTAGATAAAAATCTAAATAGGAGGAATTATGGCTCTATCTGATACACTAAAAGCTATTAGTGATCCAGTAAGAAGAGAAATACTAGAATCACTAAAAGAAGATAAATTAACGGCAGGAGAAATTGCACAAAGATTTAATCTTACCAATGCAACAATGTCTTATCATTTAAAAGAATTAAAAAAAGCAGAATTAATATTAGAAACCAAAGTGAAAAATTATCGATACTATGAATTAAATATTTCTGTATTTGAAGAAGTATTGATTTGGATTAAAAATTTAGGAGGAAAAAGTAATGAGTAAGAGTGAAAAGAAATTATTAATAATTACATGTTTGATATCTTTATTACCAATAATTTATGGATTATATTTTTATGATCAATTACCTGAACAAATAGCCATTCATTTTGATGTTCACAATCAACCGGATAACTATTTTAGTAAAAACCTATTTGTATTTGGGATGCCAATTATGATGTGTTTATTTCAAGTATTTGGTTTTATAGCGGATTTAAAACAAAATACTCAAAAAGAAGCTAATAAAAAAATGACTCAAGTAGCAAGATGGATCATTCCAGTCCTTTCTAATGTTATGTATTTAGTAACCATTGCCTATGCATTACATACAATTGATATTCGTGTGGTATGTATGATTGTAATTGGAACAATGTTACTTGTGATGGGGAATTATATTCCTAAAACTAAACAATCAAAATCATTTCATTTAGGAGTTGCATATCAGTTAAATGATAAAAATTATAAGAAGGTAGCTAGAATCAGTGGATATTTAATGATGTTGAATGGATTATTCTTTATATTATCGATTTTCTTTCATGTGTATGTAAGTGTAGCAGCACTTATCTTCTTATTTATTTGGACACTTGGAATAACAATTCTTACTTTTAGGATGAATAAACATGAAGAATAAAGTTTGTTTTATATTATTTGTCTTATGGGCATTGTTTATCTTTTCGAATTCAATGTTACCAGCTATAGAATCGAGTGATATTTCAGGTGGTATTAGTTATCAAATTTATGAATTATTGAATTTAAATATTGATTTTGAATTGTTTCATACTTTTATAAGAAAATGTGCACATTTTATAGAATATGCAATTTTAGGAGTATTTGCAGGCTTTGCATTTAAAAAAGAATATTTTATTAAAATAGCTTTATTATGTATTTTAGTTGCAAGTTGTGATGAAACGATTCAATTATTTGTAGAAGGAAGAAGTGGACAAGTAAGTGATGTACTACTTGATAGTATTGGATCACTTACAGGAATTATATTTAGGAGAACTATCAAATGAAAGAATTTATTAAACGTTATTGGAAAATAATTTTATTCTTTGGATTAGTAGGATTGTTTGGAGGTTATTTCACAGGAATTTATTTATATGATACTTATCCTGCAGAGATGATTCAAGAAATGAACAATCAAGGAATTACAAAAGAATTATTAGGAGTTGTGAGTGCACTTCAATCTTTAGGATATGGAGTCGTTTTAGGGGTTTTAGGTATACTTCTTTCTAAGAAGATTGGCTTATGGAAAGATGAAATTCATATTGAAAAGAATGGCTTAAAAGAAATTATTATTGTTTCTATTGTTGGTGGATGTTCCATGATTTTATTTGATTTTTTCTTATTTAATCGTTATTCGCAAGCAATTGCTGATTCTTATTTAATCAAACCAACATTTTCATTTATACTAGCATCAATTACTTATGGTGGAGTCATTGAAGAAGTGATGCTTCGTTTATTCTTTATGTCACTTATTGCACTGATCTTAAATATTGTATTGAATAAAAATAAAGAAATGACAGATACAATCTTAATTATCGCAAATATTATCTCTGCATTATTATTTGCGGCAGGACATTTACCAGCTACAATCATGATGATTGGATTAACACCAATGATATTATTTCGATGCTTTTTATTAAATGGTGGTATTGGTTTACTATTTGGTAGATTGTATAGAAAATATGGTATCTACTGTGCAATGTTAGCACATGCAGGATGTCATATTATTTCAAAATTAATTTGGATATTGTTTGTATAATGAATAAATGGTCACAAATCTTGTTTGTATGATAAATTAGCATATACTGAAATTATGGAGGATAAAATATGTTAGTTATTAACAATTATTCTAAAAGTTATGATGATAAATTGGTTGTAAAGAATTTAAATTTACATGTGGAAAAAGGTGAAATCTATGGCTTTATTGGTCATAATGGGGCTGGTAAAACTACAACAATTAAAAGTATTGCTGGTATTCTAGATTTTGAAGGTGGAGAAATTTTAATTGATGGGAAATCAATTAAAGAAGAGCCAATTGAATGTAAGAAAATGATGGCTTATATTCCAGATAATCCAGTTTTATATGAAGGATTAACAGGGATTAAATATTTAAATTTTATTGCTGACATCTATAAAGTAGATTCTGCAAGAAGAACAGAGTTAATTAAAAAATATAGTGAATTATTTGAATTAGATAAAAACTTAGGAGATTCTATTTCATCTTATTCTCATGGGATGAAACAAAAATTAGCTGTTATTTCCGCATTAATTCATGAACCAAAACTATTATTATTAGATGAACCATTTGTTGGATTAGATCCAAAAGCAAGTCATATTTTAAAAACAATCATGCGTGAAATTTGTGATCAAGGTGGATGTATTTTCTTCTCAACACATGTTTTAGAAGTAGCTGAAAAGTTATGTGATCATGTATGTATTATTAAAAGTGGTGAAATTGTGAAAGATGGTAAAGTAGAAGAAATTGTTGGTGATTCATCACTTGAAGATGTATTCTTGGAGCTAGCTAATTATGAGTAATTTAGTTTTATTATTGAAAGTACAATTAAGTGGATTACTTACTAGTACAACTCAATTTTCTAAGAAGAAAAAATTTGCTGGTTTAGGCTCATTACTATTTTTAGGAGCTTTATTCCTATATATGTCTGTTGTTTACACGATGTCAATGGTTATGACATTTCCTGAAGGATATCAGTATATTACATTATATGTAATGGGACTTATGACATTGTTTATGCTTTTGATTTTTGGTTATCAAAGTGCTGGAGGTCATTTATTTGGATTTAAAGATTATGATTTATTGATGTCATTACCAATTTCTAAAGAAGAAGTATTATTAAGTAAATTTTTATCTTTCTTATTTTTAGAATATTTTTATGCATTATTTTTATTAATGCCAGCAATAATTATTGTGGGTATTGTTTGTGAATATGGGATTTTATATTATATTTTAGGAATTATTGCTTGGGTTTTATTTCCGATTGTTCCAATGGTAATCGCAAGTATCTTAGCTTATTTTGCGATGAATCTTGCTAGTAAATTTAAATATAAGAATTTAATGAATAACATTTTCTATTCTGTTTTAATGATTGCAGTATTTGTCATGGTATTTGGATATCAAAGTTTATTACAAGGAAATATTACTCAATTAGTAAGTCTTCAAGAAAATATTCAAATGTATGCACCTTTTATTGGATTCTTATTTGATGGAATGGTGTTCCATGATTTTGTTCATTTTGGAATAGGTACTCTTATCAATATTCTTGTATTTGGTTTATTTGTATTCATTTTCTCAAAGAGTTTTATGAAATTGAATGGACAAATGAATACAGGATATAAAGATAAGAACTTTAAATTAACTGAGTCAAAAGCAAATTCCGCATACTTTGCATTATTCATGAAAGAGTTAAGAATGTATTTCTCTTATAGTGTATATTTTATGAATACAGCTGTTATGCCGATTATCACAGTTGTTGGCTTTGGATATGCATGTATTACGATGAAAGATGATTTAAACATGATTTTGAATTTATTTCCAGGATATGCAGTACTTATATTATGTGGAAGTATTCTTATGATGACTTTAATGAGTTGTACAACAAATTCAAGTATTTCATTAGAGGGAAGTAATTTTGATCAATTAAAAACTTATCCAATTGATACAATGGATATCTTTATGTCTAAAATAAGTGTGAATTTATTAGTGGTGTTACCATTTGGAATTATTTGTTCAATATTAGCCTTTATTTTCCTAAATATTTCAATCGTTGAGATGTTATTAATGATGATGACAAGTCTTACAAGTAGTTACTTTATTAGTGTCTTCGGTTTAATTTTAAATTTACATTTCTATCGTTTTGATTGGGATAATGTAGCTAGAATTGTAAAACAATCGATGCCAGTTATGATTACTACATTAGGTGGTATGGTAGTGAGTGCAGGATTTGTTGTATTGGGGATGAACTTAAGTAATATCATGTCTAGTACAATGCTTGTATTGATTTTAAATATTATATTATTAGTCATTGATATTTTATTACATGTATACTTAAAAACAGGTGGAAGAAAACAATTTAATAAGATTCATTAACAGTACTTCGGTACTGTTTTTGTTTATGATATAATGAGTCATGGTGATAGTATGGAAACAGAAATGATTTTGTTAATTTGTTGTGTCATTATTATTGTGTTATTACTAGTATTAATATTTAAACCAAATAAGAGTGTTGATGAAATGCGTCATTTAAAAGATCAAGTTCAAACATTTAGTACATTATTAAATGAAACACAAAAAGTAAACAATGATAATATGAATGAACGTTTAAGAGAAATGAATGATAGTATGCAAGCAATCACAGATATTTCGTTTAGAAACAGTGATGCAATGCGAAAACAATTATTTGATACAACATATAAATTAGAAGAAAAAGTAGATAGTTTAACACAACAAAATGAAAATAAATTAGAAGCAATGCGTTTAACTTTAGAAAATAAAATTGCTGCTTTACAAGAAGACAATTCAAAGAAGTTAGATGCAATGCGAGAAACGGTCGATGAAAAACTACAAGAAACATTGGATAAGAGAATTAGTCAATCTTTCCAATTGGTTAATGAACGTTTGGAACAAGTCTATAAAGGACTTGGAGAAATGCAAACTCTAGCTAGTGGTGTGGGAGATTTGAAGAAAGTATTAAGTAATGTGAAAACTAGAGGTATTCTAGGAGAAATTCAATTACAAGCAATTTTAGAAGAAATCTTAGCGCCTGAACAATATGAAATGAATGTGGCTACGAAAAAGGGAAGTAGAGATGTTGTTGAATTTGCAATTAAATTACCTGCTGATGATAATCGAGTGGTTTATTTACCAATTGACTCAAAATTTCCTGGTGATAAGTATGCCCAATTAATGGATGCTTATGAGGAAGGGGATCCAAGCAAGATTGCATTTGCACAAAAGGAACTAGATATCATTATTAAGAAAAGTGCAAAAGATATTCATGATAAATACATCGATGTACCGAATACTACTGAATTTGCGATTATGTTTTTACCGTTTGAAGGATTATATGCCGAAGTTGTAAGAAGAGGATTTGTAGAGAGTTTACAAAGAGATTATAAGATTAACATTGCAGGTCCAACTACAATGGCAGCATTACTCAATTCATTACAAATGGGATTTAGAACATTAGCTATTCAAAAAAGAAGTAGTGAAGTATGGGATGTCTTAGGTGCTGTTAAGAGTGAATTTGATAAGTTTGGTAGCGTATTAGAAAATGCACAAAATAAATTGAATTTGGCACAAAAAGAATTAGACAATTTAGTAGGTGTAAGAACAAGACAAATCCAAAAGAAATTAGATAAAGTTGTTAGTTTAGAAAATAGTGAGAAAATATTAGAAATTTCTCAGTCAAATGAAATGACACAATAAATCTTAAGATTTATAATGAAGATAGTTGGAGGTATTCTTATGTATACAATTGAAATCAATGAAGTAGTAGTAAATAGTAATGAAGAGCTAAATGAAGAACTAGCAAGAGCTTATATTGCTTGGGCTAAAAAGAAATACGAAGGTAAGAAAATCGAAAAACTTGACTTAACTTTCGAAGGAGAAGAAGTTGATGTACAAACAACTCTTGCACCTGAATCATTTGAAAAGATTCGTCGTATTACAGGATATCTTGTAGGAACGGTAGATCGTTTCAATAATGGAAAAAGAGCAGAGGAAAGAGATCGTGTGAAACATATGTAATCACACGTTTTTTCTATTATGAATATACAAAAAGAACTATGTGAATGGTTTAGAGAAAACCATCGAGAATTAATATTTAGAAAAGATAAGAATCCTTATTCAATTTGGGTTAGTGAAATTATGGCCCAACAAACACGAATTGATTCCATGTTACCTTACTATGAAAAATGGATGCAAGACTATCCAACAATAGAATCCCTAGCTAATGCTCCATTAGAAAAAGTATTAAAGAGCTGGGAAGGCTTAGGCTATTACAATCGAGCTAGAAAACTTCATGAGGGAGCCAAACAAGTCATGTATGAATACAATGGCATACTCCCTGATGATTATGATGAACTACTTAAAATCAGTGGCATAGGCCCTTATACAGCTGGTGCCATAGCTTCTATCGCATACAATAAGGAATTACCTGCAGTAGATGGAAATGTATTGAGAGTGATTTCTAGATTATATGAATTAGAAGATGATATTTCAAAACAAAAAACAATCAAAAAAGTAAGAGAAATTGTACAAGATTTAATGAAAGGATCTAAACCGAGTGATTTTACACAAGGACTTATGGAACTAGGAGCACTTGTATGCATGCCACAAGTGATATTATGCAATCAGTGTCCATTAAATCAAGTTTGTCATGCTTTTAATAATCATACTCAAATGAATTATCCAATTAAATCAAAAGCAAAGAAATCTCCAGAATATTCATATAAAACATTACTCATTATAAAAAATAATCAAATCTTATTAAGTAGAGATGATCGAGATGGATTAATGAAAGACTTTTATCGTTTACCTCAATATGAAGATTTTGATATCAATGGATATAATTTTATAAAACAATATAAACATATTTATTCTCATAAGAAATGGATGATGGATGTATATGAATATAAAAATGGTAGTTATCCAGATGATGAATATTTAGTTTGGAAAGAATTAAGTGATTTAAAAGAAATACCGATTATAGGTGCACATTTAAAAATAATAAAGGATAAACTATAAAACGAGCTCAATTGAGCTCGTTTATTATTTTAGAGTATTTAATAATCCACCTTTTTGAAGCATGTTGATTTGTTCTTCATTGTAAGGTAGTAATACAGTAAATGTATTATTTTTTGTTTTATTTGTTACTGTAATCTTACTATTTGGTTGTAGATTATTTAAATTAGTAAATTCTAATTCATCCATTTCATCAATAGTATCATAATCACTTGGGTTTTCAAAAATACATGGAAGAATACCAAAGTTGATTAAGTTAGCTTGATGGATACGGGCAAAACTTTTCGCAAGAACTGCTTTAATTCCTAAATACATTGGAGCTAAGGCAGCATGTTCTCTACTAGAACCTTGTCCATAGTTCATACCACCAACAATAAATCCACCCTTATTAGCAATACAGTCATCATGGAATGACGCTTTTTGATTCATGAAACAGAATTCTGAGATTTTTTCGATATTACTGCGATATGGTAATACTTTTGTACCACCAGGCATAATGTCATCAGTTGTGATATTGTCTTCTACTTTAATCATGACTTTCTTAGAGATTGTATCATCTAAATTTGTGTTGATTGGTAATGGTTTAATATTAGGACCACGAGTGATTTCACGATCTGGATTACTTGGATAAATGAAGTTTTCATCGTGAATTGTATATAAATCTAAATCAGTTGCTAATTCATATTCACATTCTCTTGGATCACTGATAACTCCCTTAATAGCACTATAAGCAGCTGTTTCGCAAGATACTAATCCAATACTTGCACTTAGTGTTCCACTTCTTCCATAGAAGTTACGGTTGAATGTTCTAAGTGAGAATGCATTTGATGCAGGAGATTGTCCCATACCAATACATGGTCCACATGTACATTCAAGTAATCGAACACCACTTTCAATGATTGGTAATAATTTGTTTTGTTCACTTAACATACACAATACTTGTTTACTTCCACATGACAATGAAGTTGAAACATTTGGATGAATGACATTTCCTTTTAAGATATTAGAAACAGTAGCAATATCTAAATAGCTAGAGTTTGTACATGATCCAATGTTTACTTGACTAATAGGAGTACCTACCATACTTGCTACTGTCACAACATTATCTGGTTGATGTGGAAGAGCAATCATTGGTTCTAATTCATCTAGATTAATACAATATTCTTCATCATAAGTTGCATCTGCATCCGCTTTGATTTCTACCCAATCTTGTTCTCTGTGTTGTTTTTTAAAGAATTCTAATGTTTTTTCATCACTTGGGAAAATAGATGTTGTTGCTCCTAATTCTGCTCCCATGTTAGTAATTGTTGCACGTTGAGGAATACTTAATGAATCAATTCCTTCACCTGTATATTCAATAATTTTTCCTACTCCACCTTTAACTGTTAACATTTGAAGAACTTTTAAGATGATATCTTTGGCAGCTACACCTTTTTGTAGTTTTCCTTTTAATTCCATTTTTACGATTTTAGGCATAATGATTTGGAATTCTCTTCCAGCCATTGCTGCAGCAACATCAAGCCCACCAGCACCCATTGCAAGAGATCCTACACCACCAGCAGTAGGTGTATGTGAATCACTTCCTAAAAGTGTTTTTCCTGGTTTCGCAAATCTTTCTAAGTGTAATTGATGACAAATACCATTTCCTGGTTTAGAGAAAATAATTCCATATTTGTCTGCAATGCTTTGTAAGAAAGCATGATCATCTGCATTTTCAAATCCACTTTGAATTGTATTATGGTCAACATAACTTACTGAAAGTTCTGTTTTTACTTTATCGATACCAATGCTTTCTAATTGTAAGTAAGCCATTGTTCCAGTAGCATCTTGAGTAAGTGTTTGATCAATCTTAATTTTAATTGGTTGACCTGCTATCATTTCTCCACTTACTAGATGTTGTTTTATAATCTTTTCACTAACTGTGTTCATAATCAGTCACCTCGCTTTTTTATTATAGCACAACGGATTGAAAAATGAAAGAAAATGTAATATAATGTAAACAATGAAACAAAATATGAAAACGGGTGATGAAATGAATACGAATTTAGAGACAATCTTAAATCAATCAATCATTGATAATCATATAAAAAACGAAGACTATTCACTTTATAACGTAAAAAAAGGATTGCGTAATGAAGATCATACAGGAGTATTAGTTGGTTTAACACAAATTGCTGATGTAGTTGGATATGAAAGAATCAATGGTGAAAAAGTTGATTGTGAAGGAAGACTATATTATCGAGGATATGAAATTTCAAAATTAGTTAAATTATTAGATTTTGAAAATCATAAAGGTTTTGAACAATGTGCTTTTTTACTATTATTTGGTCATTTACCTAGTGAAGAAGAATTTGAATTATTTTTAGATAATTATAGAAATCATATTGATTTACCAAGAGATTTCTTAGAATTGAATATTTTAAGAATGCCAGGTAAAAACTTAATGAATAAGATTCAACAATCCATATTAATGTTATATGCATATGACCATAATGCAGATGATGTAACACCTTATAATACATTAATGCAAGGGTTAAGCTTAATGGCTAAATTACCAAGTATTATTGCTTATTCATATCAAACAAAAATTCATAATTATGATGATGAAAGTTTGATTATTCATAAAGTAAAGAAAAATGAAAGTATTTGTGAAACGATTTTACGCTTAACTCGTAAAGATGGTTCTTATACGAATACTGAAGCAGAAGTACTTGATTGTATGTTGGTCTTACATGCAGATCATGGTGGTGGAAATAACTCAACATTTACCAATGTAGTAATTTCTTCAACAGGTACTGATTTATATTCAACAATGGCAGGAAGTGTTGGTGCTTTAAAAGGACCAAGACATGGTGGGGCAAACATTGCCGTTGTGGAAATGATGAAAGCTGTTATCGAGGAAATCGGATATACAGAAGATGAAGAAGTAATTAAAGCTTTAATTGAAAGAATTGTGAAAAAAGACTTTTATGATAATAAAGGATTAGTTTATGGTATGGGACATGCAGTGTATACATTAAGTGATCCTAGAAGTTTATTATTACAAGAAAAAGCAAAAGAATTAGCATTAGAAAAAGGAATGGAAAAAGAATTTGCATTCTATCAACGT
>JAEIGA010018279.1_pt1 | contig 10671 bp, 6 predicted proteins | sample 9270691 | NCBI WGS metagenome assembly JAEIGA01 (sample SAMN17057246, study PRJNA624740) | gut metagenome | biome: biome; isolation source: fecal sample | host: Bos grunniens | place: China: Xizang | collected 2019 | reverse complement strand
TCATCATACCCCCTCCCCTTCGCTTTTCCCAGCGTCGCACTGGGTAGTGCTCCCCTCAGAGGGCACAGAATGACATTGACTTTAGCCCCTTCGGGCGTCGAACTTTGTTTCGGTCATTCTTCTAAAGACCCTCTTCGCCCCCTGTCTCAGGGGGAGAAAGTGGGTAATGATGCTAAGCCCTCTTTGTCCTTTTCGTTTTATTCATCCGTTTTCCGTTCTCTTCGGTCCTTGTATGAAGAGCAGCACCGCGCCGGCAATTAGCATTATGATGCCGGTTGCTGATATCCATTGCCAAGGCTCGTGTACTATCTCGACAACGGCATAAGTCTCTCCTGTAGGCTCTTTGCCAAAGCTTACAAGGTATATCTTCTCGCTCAGTGTGCGGTCGTAGGGGTGATTCACTTTTAGCGTTGCATCCTTGCCGTCCACCCTGATTTGTGCCTCGTAGTGCGTGGGTGTACCGTCCCCGGTATGCATCATACGGAATCCCATCAGTTCAATAGGATAGGGCGTGGGCCTCAGTTCTCCCTTCATGGTATATGCCTCGTTGGAAGGGTACCCATGTACTGCCATGCGCAACTGCTCACGGTCTGGTGCACCCCAGAATCCTGCACCAAGTGCCAGAAGCAATCCTATGTGGGTAAAACAGAAACGCCAGCGTATGCCCTTGGCATTACGCCAGCCACGCATGACTATAAAGCAGAGGTGGCTGAGAATATAGAAGATGGAGACGACCACCGGCCATGATGTAGTTGACGGTTCGCGCTCCAGTCCAAGGGCTATGCCAATGACTACCATCAAGGCAAGTGATATCCATGTGGCACCACGTGAAAGCATAAAGCGTGCCAGAGCATTGCCGGTACGATTGCGGTACAGCATCGCAATTATTGCAAGCCATAACACTATGACCAGAATATTCAGCGGAAAACGAAAAATCTCTATGGGCATACTGCCAATACATATTTAACTGGCAGTAAAGGTAGATTTAATTTTTGAAAAAGCGATTACTTGGCACATAAAATATGTATGATGCCCATGGATTGTAATCTGCTCATGGCAAACCGAACGTTGTACGCATTACACGGAACTCCGTTCTTCTGTTCAGCGCATTGCATGCCTCCTGCTGTTCTTCGTTGGGAAGTGCCAGTATGAAGGACTCTGTCAGCGTGTCGCCAACCTGCAGGAATGGGTTCTGCTCGGCCTGACGGCGCGTCACTATCTTTGGCCTGCTCTCGCCATATCCTACTGGGGTGAGACGTTCGGCTGGCAGACCTTTCTGGACGAGGTAGTTGACTACGCTTTCCGCGCGGCGCTGTGACAGGCGCAGGTTGTAGTCGTCTTTGCCACGATAGTCGCAATGCGAGGACAACTCTATCGTTACACTGGGATTCTCCTCCAATAACATTGCCAGACTATCCAGGGATATGGTGCTGCTGTCCGTCAGTTCTGCACTGTCAAACTCGTAGAACACGTTGCGTATGAGCACGGGATCTGTCATGCTGGCCAATGGGAACTGCAGAACATATTCGCGAGACACGCTGCTCGTGTCGATGAAAATCTCCTGTTTGTGGTTCAGGTAGCCCTTGCATGTGCCCAGCAGGACATAGTCCACATTTGGTTTAACCTCCTGCACGAAGGAACCGTCCGACCTTACGGACAACTTTATGTTCGTGCCATCGTTGCCAACCATATATACCAGAGCCTCGGGCAATTCGTAGCCATCCTTCTCGTACACCCAACCCTTGATGCTCTGCACTATCTCGGGACATTCGAAAGACATTATCTGGTCCCATCCACGGCCGTTGCCGCGGTTTGTGGAGAAGAAACCACGGTTGTGCAGACCCTCGAATGTCATGCCGAAGTCGTCTCCTGCCGAGTTCATGGGCGAACCAAGGTTCTTCAGGGACCAATGTCCCGTGGTATCCTGTTCGGCCATGAAGAGATCCAAGCCACCCATGCCGGGATGTCCGTCGGAAGAGAAATAGAACTCACCGTTGGCACGGAACGATGGGAATACCTCGTCGCCATAGGTGTTTACCTCGTCTCCAAGGTTTTCAGGCATCCCCATGCCATGCTCGTCCAGGGATACTTTCCACAGGTCCATGCCGCCATGTCCGCCGGGCATATCGCTGGAGAAATACAGCCACTTGCCGTCTGGCGAAACGGCAGGATAGGCGAATGTGGATAATGTATCGCCAGAGATCTTTACCTCCTGAGGTTTGCTCCATGCAGCATCGCTACGGCTGCTGGACATAATGGTGGCATATCGGGGGTAGTTGGGATCGTGCGTACAGCGGGTGAAGTACATGGTCTTTCCGTCGGGTGCAAAGGAGCATGCACCATCCTCGTATTCCGTGTTGACTTCACCTTCTATTGCCTCAGGTTTGCTCCACTTGCCTTTGTCGTCCTTTTGGCTGAAAAAGATGTCTGCCATCTTCACACCGGTAATGCCACTCAGCTCGTTGCCCATGGCTTGCGGGCGTGTGGTGGAGAAATATAGTTGGTCCCAGTTGTCTCCGTACAGGGCAGGGGAGTAGTCGGCACGCCGGCTTGTAAGGATAGGCATCTTCTTTATGCTGTAGCGCGAACCGGTCTTTTTCCATTCCGTAGCCAGACGGCATCCCTTCAAACCGTTCTGTGCCTCCAGGGATGATGGTACGCTATCCAGATACAGGGTGTAGTTCTTGATGGCATCGTTGTACTTGCCCATCCATTGTTGCATCTGTGCCAGACGCAATATGGCCTCCGGTCCTCCAGTCTTGTAGCGCACGGCATTCTGGTATGCTCCGGCAGCTTTGGCGCTGTAGCCTATGCGTCGGTAGCTCTCTGCCATTTTCCATGCCCTTTCACCGCGCTTGGCCTTCTCTTTGACAGGAGTGTGGGAATATGCCTTCTTGAACTCCTCGGCAGCATCGTAGTATTCACCTATGGCATAGAACTCCTCTGCCTTTCGGGCATAATTGTCCGCGCCGCATCCCACGATGATGAGTAGTAGGGCAGCGATGCCAATCAGGTATAGAGGTGTCCTTTGCTGGGGCATGGGGTTTGTTTTTTTTCTGGGGTTTTCTAGGCTATCCTAGGTTCTCCTAGGAAGTCCTAGGTTTTCCTATTCTCTTTTAACTATAACGTAAAAGCTGGGCTATTTATTTTATTTCTTCTTGCTCTTCTTTGCTGTTTCCTCTGTTATGCTCACATGTCGGTTGCTGTTGTCGCGCATAACCTCCATTACAATTTCAGATACCATCTGCTTCAGCTCGTCCAGGAAACGGTGTGCATCATATTGCCTGTGCTCTATCTGTCTGAGTTTGCGCTCCCAGATACCTGTCAGCTCTGCACTCTTCAGCAGTTCCTCATGTATAATGCCTATCAGTTCCACTCCTGTTGGTGTGGCCCATAGCGAGGTGCGCTCCTTGCGGATGTAGCGTCGGCGGAACAGTGTTTCGATGATTGCTGCACGTGTAGAAGGACGGCCTATGCCGTTCTCTTTCAGCGCGTCTCTCAGTTCCTCGTCCTCTACCATCTTGCCGGCTGTTTCCATGGCGCGGAGCAGAGTAGCTTCGGTGTAGGGCTTTGGTGGTGTGGTCTGCTTCTCGGCCAGGTCTGGAGTGTGAGCTCCGCTCTCTCCCTTTGTGAATTCGGGCAGGAGTTTCTCTTCGCTGGTCTTGTCCTGTGTGTTCCCTTCGCTGTTGGCCTGATTGCCCCATAGCACTTTCCATGCAGGGTCGGTAATATGTTTGCCTGTTGCGCGGAAAGCAATGTCGCCCACTTCTCCGGTTACGGTAGTTGTCTCGAAAAGACAATCGGGATAGAAAATACCTATGAAGCGGCGAGCTATCAGGTCAAACACCTTTTTCTCTGTTTCCGACAATCCTATGGTAGGCTGTCCTGTGGGTATGATGGCATGGTGGTCTGTCACCTTGCTGTTGTCGAAGAACTTCTTGTCCTTTCTCAGTTTCTGTCCCTTTATGCGGTCCATCAGAGGGAAGTAGTCCTTCAGACCGTTCATTATCTGTCCGCACTTGGGGTACACGTCATCGGGCAGGAAGGTGGTGTCCACACGTGGGTATGTTGATACCTTCTTTTCGTAAAGGCTTTGTACAAGTTGCAGAGTCTGGTCGGCAGAGTATCCGAATTTTCTGTTGCACTCCACCTGCAGGCTGGTAAGGTCAAACAGGCGAGGTGGTGCCTCCTTGCCTTTCTTTTTCTCTATCTTCTTGACGGTGAAGGGCAGGTTCTTGATCTTTTCCAATACGGCTTCGCCCTCTTCGCGTGTCTTGAAACCCTTGGGAGTCTTCTCCTTTGTCTTGGCCTGCTCGGGCTTTTCCGTAGCGCCCTCTTCCTTTTCCTCTTCCTCCATCACCACGTTGAACACCGTATCGCGGTACAATGTGGTCAGTACCCAGTATGTTGTTGGCACGAAATTCTCTATCTCCTGCTGGCGACGTACGATGAGAGCCAAGGTGGGTGTCTGCACACGTCCGATGCTCAGTACCTGATTGGCACCCTGAGTGCGGTCGTTGCTTCTGTATTTCAGTGTGTAAAGTCTGGTGGCGTTCATGCCCAGAGTCCAGTCGCCTATGGCACGCATCAGTCCGGCTTCATACAAGCTCTGGTAGTGTGACTGATCTTTCAGACTCTCGAATCCTTCGCGTATGGCCTCTTCCGTCAGCGAGGAAATCCACAGGCGTTGCACAGGGCATTTGGCACCGGCCAACTGCATCACCCAGCGCTGTATCAGCTCACCCTCCTGTCCGGCATCACCGCAATTGATGATAGCATCTGCATTCTGCATCAGCGAAGCTATCACCTTGAACTGATGCTCCACACCCTTGTCCTGCTTCAAACGGATACCGAAACGTGGCGGTATCATGGGCAGGGACCCCAGCGACCAATACTTCCATTGCGGGTTGTATTCGTGGGGTTCTTTCAGTTCGCACAAGTGGCCGAAGGTCCATGTCACCTGGTACCCGTTGCCCTCCATGTATCCGTCTCTGGATTGGGTGGCACCTAGCACTTTGGCTATGTCCTTGGCTACGGATGGTTTCTCGGCTATGCAGACTATCATGCGATACAAAGCAGCAGAATAATAAGCTGCGCGGTAAGGATTCTAAGGAACATGCTGAGGGGATACACAGTGCTGTAACCAACGGCAGGAGCATCGTTGGATGCAGTCTGGTTGGCAAAGGCCAGTGCCGGAGGGTCGGTATTGGCACCGGCAATGAGTCCCATCAATGTGAAGTAGTTCAACTTATAATACAGCTTGCCAATCAAGCCCATTATTATAATTGGAATAACGGTAATGAGGAAACCACACCAGACATAAGTCAGTCCATCTCCTTCAACTACTGTATTTACAAAGTTTGCACCGGCTTTGATACCCACGCTGGCAAGGAACAGAGCCAATCCCATTTCTCTTAGCATCAGGTTTGCACTGGTTGTAGTGTATGCCACGATCTTGGCCTTATAGCCAAAGCGTGCCAGCAGAATGGCAATAATCAGCGGACCACCGGCCAGACCCAGTTTGACGGGTGTAGGCACGCCGGGCACGGCAAATGGTATTGAACCGAAGATGATACCCACGAAGATACCAATGAAGATGGCTGTAAGGTTGGGATGGTCCAGCTTCTTTACAGAGTTACCCATCTTGCTTGCCACACGGTTTACAGCATCTTCGGGACCGACAACAACAATACGGTCGCCAACCTGCAGGCGAAGGTGACTCTCGGCAAAGAGGTTCATGCCACCACGCTTCACACGGGTTACGTTCACACCATATACGCTAGAGAAATGCAACTCTGCCAGGGTCTTGCCGTTCATCTTGGACTGTGTTACCAGCACATGCTTCGTTACCATGGGCACATCCTGTTCCTCCCACACCACTTCTTCTATCGGACCGATGAAGGCACTGATGGCTTCGGCATCGTCCTGTGCGCAGTTGATGAACATCTTGTCGCCAAGGTGTATGACAGTGTCTCTGTTGGGCATGCTTACATGGCCATTGTGCAGGATACGGCTGCACACGAAGTCGCGTGCCAGGAACTCTCTTACCTGCAATATGGTACGTCCTGCCAGAGCCTGATTCGTGGCCACAAGTGTCATCTTGTGTGGAATGACATGAGGATTGGCAGCAATCTCGTTCTCTATCTGCTTCTGCTCCTTGGACAAGGAGGTGCGTGTGAGGATGCGAATCAATATAGTGGCACCTATAATGCCCACAACACCAAGAGGATAGGCGCAGGCATATCCGTTGGCAATAGCGGGTGAGTTGGTCCCGAAGATATTGCTGCATGCCTCGGTGGCAGCACCCAGACCAGGGGTGTTTGTTATGGCACCGCATAGCACACCCACCATCATGGCCAGGTTGCGACTGTTTTCTCCGGCCATGCCATTGCCGTCATAGAAAACAAGGAAGAACAGACCTATGCAGCAGAGAACGTTCAGCAGAATTATGCCTACAGCCAACATGTTCATGGTGATGCCGCCCTTCTTGAAGCTCTCGAAGAAGCCGGGACCTACCTGTAAACCAATACAATAGACAAACAGAATCAGACCGAAGTCTTGCATAAAAGTCAGTGTGGATGTTGTGCCGGTAAGGCCGAAATGACCGGCCAGAATACCCGCAAAAAGCACAAAGGTAACTCCCAGTGAAATGCCAAAGAACTTGATGCGTCCAAGTGCCAGACCAATACTGATAACACCGGCATAAAGCATGACTATGTGCCCAATGCTGTCAGTGGTGGTGAGGAGTGAATTTAACCATTCCATAAGCGCTATACAGATGTATTAAATATGTTATTCACGTGCAAAATTACTTAAAATAATGACAACACTGCCACTTTTGCGTGCTTTAATTTTGTCAACCAATTAAAAAAGCGTACTTTTGTTCGGAATATTAAGCAAAATACTATACATAATTCATTAAAAACAAAATGGCAGATAACAAAGAAAAGCTTTTCTCTGATTTTACTGCTCCCTCGGCCCAGGAGTGGCGCGAGAAGATTGAGGTGGACCTCAAGGGTGCGGACTATCAGAAGAAAATGGTATGGAGAACCAACGAAGGTTTCTCCATGGAACCCTTCTACCGTAAGGAGGATGTGGAAAATCTGGCAACGGTGAATGCCCTTCCCGGCGAATTCCCCTATGTTCGTGGCAACAAGGCCGATGACAACTCTTGGCATGTTCGTCAGGACATCAAGTGTGGCGAGTGTGCCAAGGAGGCTAATGCCAAGGCACTGGATGTACTGAACCGTGGCGTTGATTCACTGGGCTTCATTCTTCCCAGCGAGTATGTTGGCAAGGAGTACATCGAGACTTTGCTCGACGGCATTCTGGCTGATTGCGTGGAATTGAACTTCCGCACTTGTCAGCGTTGCAGTGTGGAATTGGCTCAGATCCTTGTTGCTTACTTTGAGGCAAAGGGTTATGACAAGGCCGCTCTGGAGGGTAGCATCAGCTTCGATCCTCTGGACAAGATGGTTATGAAGGGTAAGGACACAGAGAAGTTGCTCCCCGTTGCCAAAGCAATGGTTGAGACTCTTGCCGACTATCCCCAGTTCCGTGCCGTGGCAGTAAATGCATATAAGCTTACCGACGCTGGTGCTTACAGCTACCAGGACCTTGGTTATGCTTTGGCTTGGGGTAACGAGTACATGGCTCAGCTCACCGAGGCTGGTGTTCCTGCAGAACTCGCTGCACAGAGCATCAAGTTCAACCTTGGTATCAATGGTGTTTACTTCATGGAGATTGCCAAGCTGCGTGCAGCTCGTATGCTCTGGGCTCAGATCGTTGGTCAGTACACCGAGTGCAAGGAGGCTGCCAAGATGCATATCTGTGCATACACCACAACTTACAACCAGACTGTGTTCGACAGCTATGTCAACATGCTCCGTTCTCAGACCGAGGCCATGAGTGCTGCTCTGGGTGGTGTGGACAGCATGGTTGTTGTTCCTTTCGATGCTCCCTACGAGACTCCCACCGACTTTGCCGAGCGTATCGCTCGCAATCAGCAGCTGTTGCTGAAGGACGAGTGTCACTTCGACCGCATGGTTGACGTTGCTGGTGGCTCTTACTTCATCGAGCAGCTCACCAAGTCTCTCAGCGAGCAGGCATGGAAGTTGTTCCTCTCTGTTGAGGAGCAGGGTGGTTTCCTCGCTGCTGTCAAGGCAGGTGCCGTTCAGGCTGTCATCAACGAGACCAACGCCAAGCGTCATGCTGATGCCGGCAAGCGTAAGGAGTTCCTTCTGGGTACCAACCAGTTCCCCAACTTCACCGAGAAGAGCGAGGGCAAGGAACCCGTGGCATGCTGCTGCAAGAGCAAGTGCGGTTGTGGCGAGGCCCCCGCTATCGCTTCTATCGAGGAAAGCCGTCTTGCCAGCGAGTTCGAGGCTTTGCGCTTGACAACAGAGAAGGCCGAGAAGGTTCCCGTGGCATTCATGCTCACTATCGGTAACTTGGCTATGCGTCAGGCTCGTGCCCAGTTCTCTTGCAACTTCCTGGCTGCTGCCGGTTATCAGGTTGTTGACAACCTCGGCTTCAAGACTGTTGAGGAGGGTGTTGATGCCGCTATGGCTGCAGGTGCAGACGTTGTTGTTATCTGTTCAAGCGACGACGAGTATGCAGAGTATGCTGTTCCCGCATTCCAGTATTTGAATGGTCGCGCAATGTTCGTTGTTGCAGGTGCTCCCGCTTGCAGCGAGGATCTGAAGCAGGCCGGTATCGAGAACTTCATCCATGTCCGTGTTGACCAGTTGAAGACTCTCAAGGAGTATAACGCTAAACTTGGTATCTAATCTTATGGCACGCAAATCATTTAGTAATATAGACATCTTTGCCGGCATTGAGGCAAAGAACGGCCAGCAATGGCAACAGGAAAATGGTATCACTGCCAACTGGAAGACAGCCGAGCAGATTGATATCCAGCCCGTATATACAAAGGAAGACCTCGAAGGTATGGAGCACCTCGACTTTGGCGCAGGTATCCCTCCCTTCCTCCGTGGCCCCTATAGCATGATGTATCCCTTCCGCCCATGGACCATCCGTCAGTATGCAGGTTTCTCTACTGCCGAGGAGTCCAACGCTTTCTATCGCCGTAACCTGGCAGCAGGTCAGAAGGGTCTTTCCGTAGCATTCGACCTTCCCACTCACCGTGGTTACGACCCCAACAACGAGCGCGTGGTTGGCGACGTAGGTAAGGCCGGTGTTAGCATCTGCTCTTTGGAGAACATGAAGACCTTGTTCGCTGGTATTCCCCTGAACAAGATGTCTGTGTCCATGACCATGAATGGTGCTGTATTGCCCGTTCTCGCATTCTACATCAATGCTGGTCTTGAGCAGGGTGCTCAGCTCGAGGAGATGGCAGGTACCATCCAGAACGACATCCTTAAGGAGTTCATGGTGCGTAACACCTACATCTATCCCCCTGCATTCTCAATGAAGATCATTGCCGACATTTTCGAGTTCACTTCTCAGAAGATGCCCAAGTTCAACAGTATTTCTATCTCCGGCTATCACATGCAGGAGGCTGGCGCTACTGCCGACATCGAGTTGGCTTACACCCTGGCCGACGGTATGGACTATCTCCGTGCCGGTATCAACGCAGGTATCGATGTGGATGCTTTTGCTCCCCGTCTCAGCTTCTTCTGGGCTATCGGCATGAACCACTTCATGGAGATTGCCAAGATGCGTGCCGGCCGTCTGCTGTGGGCTAAGATTGTGAAGAGCTTCGGTGCCAAGAACCCCAAGTCTATGGCTCTGCGTACCCACTCTCAGACCTCTGGCTGGTCACTGACCGAGCAGGATCCCTTCAACAACGTTGGCCGTACCTGTATCGAGGCTATGGCTGCAGTCCTGGGCCACACCCAGTCATTGCATACCAATGCTCTTGACGAGGCCATCGCTCTGCCCACCGACTTCTCTGCACGTATTGCCCGTAACACCCAGATCTACATCCAGAACGAGACTGAGGTTTGCAAGCACATCGATCCATGGGCAGGTTCTTACTATGTTGAGAAGCTCACCCAGGAACTCTACACCAAGGCTTGGGCTCACATCCAGGAGATCGAGGAGCTTGGCGGTATGGCAAAGGCCATCGAGACTGGTCTTCCCAAGATGCGTATCGAGGAGGCTGCTGCCCGCACTCAGGCTCGCATCGACTGTGGCACACAGACCATCGTTGGCGTGAACAAGTACCGTCTGGACCACGAGGATCCCATCGATATCCTCGAGATCGACAATACCGCTGTTCGTTTGCAGCAGGAGGAGGCTCTCAAGGAACTGAAGGCCAACCGCGATGAGGCTCAGGTCAAGGCCGACCTCGAGGCTATCACTCGTTGCGTTCAGGAGTTCCAGGATGGCAAGAAGAGCGAGCAGAACTTGCTCGACCTTGCTGTTCGTGCAGCAGGCCACCGTGCCACATTGGGTGAGATATCAGACGCTTGCGAGGCAGTCGTAGGTCGTTATAAGGCAGTAATCAGAACTATCAGCAACGTGTATTCATCAGAAAGTAAGAGCGATGCTCTCTTCCACGAGGCATGCGCATTGACAGAGGAGTTTGCTAAGCTCAATGGTCGTCGTCCCCGCATCATGATTGCCAAGATGGGTCAGGACGGTCACGACCGTGGTGCCAAGGTTTGTGCAACAGGCTATGCCGACTGCGGCTACGATGTGGACATG
>JAEIGA010018278.1_pt1 | contig 10671 bp, 9 predicted proteins | sample 9270691 | NCBI WGS metagenome assembly JAEIGA01 (sample SAMN17057246, study PRJNA624740) | gut metagenome | biome: biome; isolation source: fecal sample | host: Bos grunniens | place: China: Xizang | collected 2019 | reverse complement strand
CTTTTTGGTCAGCTACCTCTTCGATAGAGTAGCATTTACCACCAGTTAAGAACTCGAAGAATGGCATAGCCTCTTCCAAACTTGTTACAGCGATTCCAAGATGCTCAATGTGAGTTGGTTTCATTGTTTTTAGATTTTTTTATGAGTTAATATTAATGTTAATTTCCTATTTTGCCAAATTGCGCACAAAGGTAGTATTTTTTTTCGAACTACGCAAATAAATAATTGTTAATTATTTTTTAATTCCTTTTTTGTCACTTGCAACTATCAAAATTCCACTTCCATTCTTTGTAAAATGAGTGCTTTTACAAAAAAGAAGGTGTGACGTCTCGCCTCGCCACACCTTCTTTTTCATACCACTTTACTTTACGACATCATATTCTTAATCACTTGCAGAATACTTTCCACATACGACCATTCCTGCCGTATCGTTTTCACATCTCGTTGCAATAATTCGTACTGCACAGCAGATTGACTTTCATGCAATTGTTTTTGTTGCACTAATGGTTTTGTATCTTCCATTATCACTTCGCTAAGATGCTTTTCTACTGGGCGTACAAACCACCATCGTTTGCCCCAATAGACAACCATCGCAATGAGCAACATTACCCCTGCGATTACGAGGTATGATGCCCACATTGGCAACCACTGTTCGAGCCATGCAGCCAAAGCAATAGCCAAGAAAATTAGCCCCACAACCACAATGGTAGTAATAGAGAAGAGAGCGATAATGAGTCCTAGCAACTGACTCGTTTGCTCAATACTACGCACTTGCAGCAATTTGTATTGCGTTTTCAGATATGCCTGAGTATCAGATAATAACTGATTGTAAAAATCTTTCATAGTTGTAAATAGTCAAATTGTAAATAGCGCAGAGGAATAGTTGTCCTCTGCGCATTGTTTACTTCTTCGCTGCATCTTCTACTGCGGCTTCGAGGTCGGCTTTGCATTGGCAGTTGCACAGGCCATTCTTGATGCGTTTCATCACTTTGTCCACGAGATGAGAGATCTCATCCATGTTCATGTTTTTGTACTTCTCGCGAGCGATAGCCGCGATCTCTGCACGCAGTTCTCTGCCGCTCTTTGGAGCAAACATCAACGCTGCTGTTGCTCCCACTACTGCTCCGCCTAAGAGAGCGAGTAGCATCTTGGTTCCATTTGTCATAGTTGGTTTGGTTTGATGGTTTATAAACAAAGGCAAGAGCTTTTTACTTGCCCTTGCCCTCATATAGCAAATACTGTGCCATTGTATTTGCGATAATGTATCTACAGCGCATCATCAGCGCAATAAGTGAATGCTAGTGGCGTGGTGAGGGGAAAGAATGCTACTTCTGCAGCGCGTTGACCAACATACCACATGCGGCTAGGATGTCTTCGCCGCGACTGCGGCGGATCGTGGTGGTAATGCCATGTCCCGTCAAGTAGTCGCGAAGCCATTCCATCTGGCGTTCATCGCTGTTGGTGAAAGATTTGTCCACCCCAGCATGGAAGCGAATGAGGTTGATACGGCAGTCAAGACCCTTCAGAAGTCTCAGCAATTCGTTGGCATGTTTAGGTGTGTCATTTACACCGCTCCAACAGATATATTCGAAACTTACACGGCGTTGGTGTGACCAATCATATTGCTTCAGAAGGGCAATGACGTCGCTCAGATGATTGATTTTTTCAATTGGCATAACTTCCTGACGCTCAGTTGCGAAAGGGGTGTGTAGTGATATGGCTAAATGGCAATCGCACTCCTCAATAAATCGCTTGATTCCCTTGTTGATTCCCACGGAAGATACAGTAATGCGTTTGGGTGACCACGCGCATCCCCATGCATTTGTCATGATCTCCAATGAGCGTAGTACATTGTCTAGATTATCCATGGGTTCACCCTCACCCATATAGACGATATTCGTCAGTTTATCCGAATCGGGGATAGAGAAAATCTGGTTTAAGATGTCGGTTGCTGTAAGATGGCCATGGAAGCCCAAGGTACCTGTCATACAGAATTTGCATCCCATCTTGCAGCCCGCTTGCGTGCTCACGCACAACGTAGCGCGATCATCATCGGGGATATAGACGGATTCGATGTATCTCACCTCTCGCCTCATTGCCTCATCGGCATTAATGGCGAATAGGTATTTCTTAGTGCCGTCTTTGGATATGGCTTCTGCTATAGGTGCCGTACGTCCAATGGAATAGCGAGCTTTGAGTGCTTCGCGTCCTTTTAACGATATATTGGTCATCTCATCGAATGAAGTAGCACGGCGAACATATATCCACTCCGCCAATTGCTTACCCGCAAAGCGAGGTAATCCCACTTCTTGCGCAATGCTTTGTAGTTCGGTTAATGTTTTTCCTAAAAGTCGGGTCATATCTTCTTGCATAAAAATAGGGTGGGTTTATCTCCAAGACGGGCGCCGATAAGAGTATGGGTATCGCTATCTTTTATTTTGGATTTTTTGCGCAACTGGTCGGGAGTAATAGGATAATTGCGTGTTAAGATGTTGGCACGGATGTCCCTTAACTGTTTCGGATTGATATCAATGATTTGCCATATACGCCCAGGGAAATTCTCTATAAGTTGCTCTGAGAAATAGAGATGAGTGTGTTGTGCCATCTTTGTAAGTCCATACCGCTGTGCAACTAATTTATAAGCTCCCGCTTTGAGGATGGCAACGTTGGGTTCGTATATATATATATAAGGTGAGATGAGTGGGGAGTAAGGAGGAAGTTGTGCGTGCTTCTCTTCTTCCTGCGTAAAGGTGAAGCTGTGGGTGTTCGAGGGGGTGATATTAACAGCGTGTATCATGGGTGTCGTGTTGTCCGTTTTGGATAATAACAACACTTCTTTTACTTCGTTTTTGATGGCGACTATATGCACATCCCATTGTCCAGATAGTGAGTGTAATGCTTGCGTGATGTCCAGCATTGGACTGAGCTTGATCATCAGCAATTTAGATTTGGCAGATAGGAGGGGGAGAATGTCTATAACGTTGGGTTCGCAATCTTCTAATCGAAATACTTTTCCACCATGTTGATCGCGTCTGGCAGGATCGATGTAGATGACATCAGATGGTGACATCTGGTTAAGGAAACTTAGCGCATCTGTATGGTGAATCTTTAGCTGGGGGCGTGTGTGACGGAAGTTGTGTGTGGCAATTCTGCACAGTTCTTCGTTCCGCTCTACGTAATGTGCTTGGTTAGCATGCTCGCTCATAAAATAGATATCCACTCCATATCCTCCTGTGAGATCGGTAATTACTCCAGTCATACTCTGCTCCAATGGAAAATATTGTGCAATGAGTTGGGCTTTGTAGCGGGCAGCAACTTCGCTTGAACATTGTTCGCATGAAAGTCGCACTGGATACCACCAGTCATCCATTAAAGCAAAAGTGGGCAATTTATCTTGTGTTCGCTGGCGACCATCGATCTGTTGCAACATAAAACGCCATTGCTCATCAGAGAGATGTGCATAGCGTTTGCGTTGTAATGCGAGTTCTTCTACGCTAAGATTATCCATGTTTAGCCCAATAGTCTAATGTCGGTGAGTACCTTTGCATTAGCAGCTTCGTTGAGCTTTCGAATGATGGTATGTCGTTGCTCAAAAAGCTGCTGTCGTAGTGCTGCCGAATGTATGTGTACGAAAAGCGTTCCGTTTTTGACTTCTATCTCTCCAGTAAATTGCGCAACCGATTTCCCAAGCACCTGTGTCCAGAGTGTGGGGATTTTGCGTTCGAGGAAAGTAGTCTCTGCGGCTGTTCCGCGAAAGAATTCTGAGAGCAATGTGCCTATAGATTCAGCTTTGTGTGTTGGCATCTTATCGGAGTAGTAGGCGTTGTTGTGTGGTGAGTTCTGTACCGTATGGAATGCCATTGAGCTTGTAGAGGCTCTTTAGTTTGATTGCATATTTCTGTGCGATTTCCCATGCAGTATCTCCAGGCTTGAAATAGTAGTAGGTGTGCTTGCGAGCTGCTTTATTTTTCTTAGGATAGACATATACAATGTCTCCAGGTCGGAGATCTCGTATGTCTAGCGCATCGTTGTATTTGCGTAGTGTTCGTTCACTCATGTTAAGGTAATGGGCTAATGAAGCAAAAGTCTCGCCTGGTGATGCGACAACGTAGCGTACACCATTGCGGTAACCTGAGGGATGGTCGTTGTAGAGCTGTAGATCCTCCATGGCAGGATATTGATACTCGTTGTCCTGTATGACATTGTTCTCTTGCGTGTCAGCCCAAGTGGTATCAGCATCACTGACAAATCCAGCGGCTTTTAAGTTTTCGTCGAAGGTGAGTGCTTGCAAGTTGTATGTTTCGATCAAGTTGATGAGTTTCTCTGGGTATTTAGGGTCGGTAGCGTACCCGCATGCTTTTAAGCCATGTGCCCAAGCCTTGTAGTCACCTATAGGCAAGGCGAATAAGCTCTCATATCGTTTGCGTAAAAGGAAAAGAGAGTGATCCTCGTATGAATCGCTCACTTCAGCATAGCGTCGGAAACATTCGTTGGCTTTGTCATCGTCCTTGTTGATGGTTCTTCCTATCCAATCGGAAGTGCATTTGATACCAAAGTGATTGTTGGCCTGTGTAGCGAGTTCAGAGGTTCCTGCTGCTGACTCCAAAATGCCTTGTGCCATCGTGATGGCGGCAGGCACCTTGTGTTTGCGCTGTTGCTCAATAGCCATATCACGATACTGGTTGATATAGGCCACGTATGTGGGATTTTGACTTTGTCCTTGTGCTAATATCGCAGCAAGAAATAAAGATATTGAGAAAAGGATTTTCTTCATGATTTGTAGAATTAACGCTGCAAAATTACTATAATTTTTTGATATATGCAAAAAAAAACGTACCTTTGCAGCGAATTTGCTAAAATAACATTGTAATGAAGAAGTTTTGTTTTCTTTTGATGTCCATTTTTCTGCTGGCAAGTTGTAGTAGTGACAATGAAATAGTCCGTATGGAAACGATTTCTGTGTATGTTGATTCGTTGGACTGGTACTATAGCAATGAGCCAAATAATAACTATTTTTGTGCTTATGTAGATCAATTACCAGAACTTACAGAGCATGTGTTTGATTATGGTGCAGTGAAAGCATATCTGGTATCTGATCGATTAGACTATTATCGTGCGCGAAAAAATATCCTACCTTACGTCTTTCATAAAGAGTATTTTGCTGTCGATAACTCATGGGAGAGTTTTACGGAAACGATTGATTTTACCTATGGTATAGGGTGGGCAGAATTTTACTTTACGAGAAGTGACTTTTATTATGAATTAGATGAAAGTATCAATCCTCCATCTATGGAGTTTGATATTGTCATTACATATCCCCATAAGGAGTGATTTATCCACAAAACTTAGAGCAGAAGATTGATTTTCAAGTTATTCGAGATGGCTTGAAAGCATATTGTACATCCACTTTGGGAAAAGAACGGGTGGATGCTATGTTGTGGCAGACACATTATGACGTAGTCTGTGGACTATTGGCCCGTGTGTGTGAGATGATGGGTGTATTGAATGATCCTGCACTAGCTTTTCCTCAAGGAGAAATCTATGACCTTCGTGAGGCCCTTTTGCGTATTCGCATAGAGGGACTCTTTATGGATGAAGCCGAATTATTTTCGTTGCGTAAGATGCTAGACTATGCAGTCCAACTCGAGCGTTTCTTTGCGACTCTTGATAAAGTGAAATATCCTACGTTGACTTCCGATTTTTCACGTAGCATTTCCTCTCTCTCTCCTATTGTCACTTCTATTGATGCAATACTAGATCGCTATGGAAAGATGCGTGATAATGCTTCACCTCAATTAGCTCGTATTCACAAGGAGATTGCAGCATCACAGGGTTCTGTTAGTCGCGCGTTGAATGCCATTCTTCGTCAAGCACAAGCTGATGGAATACTGGATAAAGATGCTGTTCCTACTATGCGTGAGGGTAGGTTGGTGCTACCTGTTCCTCCTGCTTATAAACGCAAGATTGGAGGTATAGTGCATGATGAATCTGCAACAGGAAAGACAGTTTTTATTGAGCCTCAGCAGGTGGTGGAAGCTAACAATCGTATACGTGAATTAGAGGGAGAAGAACGTCGTGAACGCATGCGTATCTTGTTGGAAATAACTGCTCAATTACGACCAGAGATACCACATATTTTGGAGATTGAGACCTATCTTGGTGAGGTGGATTTTCTTCGTGCAAAGGCACTCTTTGCAATAGATATTAATGCCATCGTTCCAGAAGTGAGTAGGCAACCTTTGATTGATTGGCATGAGGCTTATCATCCAGTGTTGCTTCTTAATTTCCGTCGTCATGCTAAGGCGGTAGTGCCACTTTCTATTCGCCTTACAGATAATAGACTGTTAGTCATAAGTGGTCCTAATGCTGGTGGTAAATCGGTTTGTCTCAAGACTGTGGCGATATTGCAGTATATGATGCAATGTGGTTTACCAGTGCCTATGAATGAAGCTAGTCGAATGGGATTCTTCGAACAATTGCTGATTGATATCGGTGATGAACAGTCTATAGAAGATGACCTCTCTACTTATTCATCTCATTTGCGTAATATGAAGTATTTTGTACGCTTTGCAGATGCGCATACTTTATTATTAATAGATGAGTTTGGTACTGGTACAGAGCCTATGATAGGTGGTGCTATAGCAGAAGCCGTTCTCTCACAACTTAATGAGCAAAAGGCCTATGGTGTAATAACCACCCATTATGGCAATCTTAAGCACTTAGCAGAGCGTACTGAGGGGATTGTTAACGGTGCAATGCTATATGATCGTGGACAACTCAAACCTCTTTTTCAGCTCTCTGTCGGTCAGGCGGGTAGTAGTTTTGCAGTAGAGATAGCTCGCCAGATCGGTTTGCCAGAGAGTATAATCAAGCGTGCTACTGATATTGTAGGAGAGGAATATATTGACTATGATAAGCATTTGCAAGATATAGCTCGTGACAAACGCTATTGGGAGAATAAGCGCCAGAACATCCGCCAGCGTGAAAAACATCTTGAAGAGAGGATTGCCCACTATGAAGAGCAAATGGCTGGTATCAAAGCTAAAAAACGAGCTATACTTGAGGAAGCTAATGCAGAAGCAGCAGATCTTTTGCGCAAAAGTAATGCTACTATAGAGCGTACAATTCGCGAAATCAAGGAGGCAAAAGCTGAGAAGAAAGCTACCCAAGCTGCCCGACAAAAAGTGGAGAACTTAAAGACGAAAGTTAAGGCTAATGGTCTGACAGCCAAGCAATCCAACAGCCAAACAATCCAACAGCAAAGCGAGCGAGTTGCAAAGCGGTCTAACAATAAAGTACTTCACGATCTTCGTGATCTTAAGATACTTACCAATAATCCTGCGAAACTTATCCAAGAAGCGCCATCGCCAATAGTTAAAACTTTATCAGGACGTACACTTGCTGGTGCTGCTCACCTCCTTTCTAGCAATGTAGCAGACGAATTAAGAAAGAAGAAACTGTCTTTTTCTCGCGAATTGGATATTCGCGGTATGCGTGTCGATGAAGCATTGGAAACAGTTATTGCCTATATAGATGATGCTTTGATGGTAAATGCTGAAGTGGTAACTATCCTTCATGGTACAGGTACAGGGACTCTTAAGCAGTTGGTAAGAGATTATCTTGTTGAACGTCAGAAGAGTATGCGTCGCCTAAAATCAGGGGAGTTAACCTTTCATGATGGTGATCCTGATCGTGGAGGGGCGGGAATTACTGTGGTAGAATTATAATTGATATAGTATGAAATATAGACATAAGATTATTGTTCCTTATCAAGATGTAGATGCGACACGCCGTCTGCGTCTTTATTCAATGGAGAACTATCTGCTTAATGTGGCAGGTAAGGTGGCAGATGCAATGGGGATAGGTATTCCTGCATTGTTACCGATGAATTATACATGGATTATCACACATATGAACATGGAAATGCTCTATTTGCCCAAGCATGGTGAGGAGATGGTTGTAGAGACCTGGATAGAGCGTAATGCTCATATGTTGTCAGTACGTGATTTTCGCATTTATAAGCCCCAAGAAGATGGATCTGAGTTACTAATTGGATGTGCAAAATCAGTTTGGGCTGTGCTGAATCTTGAAACGCGTGAGATTGTGAATATTTTTGATCATGATATATTTAATGGATCAGTAGATGGTGATGTGTTAAATATGGCACGTGCACCCCGCTTTAAACCTATCGTGCTAGATGATTTGGAGAGTGACGCGATGGCATTACAAACGGGCGAAATACTACATGAAATACAATATTCTGATGTAGATTATAACCGCCATTGTAACTCTTGTAAATACCTTGAGTGGATGGTAAATGCGATGCAGGCATTTGATAATCAAAAACCTTTCAGACTGGATATCAATTATGTGAAAGAGTTGTATCAAGGAGATATTATGTATACTCGATTTTTGAAGACAGAAAACGCAGTTCAATATCAGCAGGTAGATGAAAATGGGATAACATGCTGTAATGCGATGATTTCGAAAATAGACAACATAGGTTGTTGAAAACTTTTTCTTTTTGGAAAACTTTTTGTGTTGATAAAAAATGCAAGTTGCTAATTATTAGTGGCTTGTATTTTTATTTTGGGTAACTTTATATTGTTGTTGAAAACTTTTTGTGATGAAAAATTTGCACATATCATAAATATGTTGTACCTTTGCAACCGATTTTGTACTTGTTTTTAGACAAATCTAGACAGAAAAAAATATAACTAATTATATATCATGGAGAAAAAGACTTTTACCCAAAAAGAAGCAGAGTTGGCTTCTGTGGAGTATTTCAAAGGTGACGAGTTAGCAGCACGTGTATGGAGTACAAAGTATGCGCTGAAAGACTCATATGGTAACCTTTATGAAGAAACCCCAGACGATATGCATCATCGTCTTGCAGGGGAAATTGCGCGTATTGAGCAGAAGTATGCTAATCCTATGTCGGAGGCGGAGTTGTTTGAGTTGTTGCGCGACTTTAAGTATATTGTACCAGCAGGTAGTCCTATGACTGGTATTGGCAACGATTTTCAGGTGGCTAGTTTGAGTAACTGCTTTGTGATTGGTCAAGATGGTAGTGCAGATAGTTATGGTGCTATTATCCAAATCGACGAGGAGCAAGTACAATTGATGAAGCGTCGTGGTGGTGTAGGTCATGACTTGAGTCATATCCGTCCTCACGGTAGTCCTGTTAAAAACTCTGCCTTGACCTCTACTGGTTTGGTGCCATTTATGGAGCGTTATAGCAACTCTACTCGTGAGGTAGCGCAAGATGGTCGCCGTGGTGCATTGATGTTGAGTGTAAGTGTGAAGCACCCTGATAGTGAGGCATTCATCGATGCTAAGATGGAGCAGGGGAAGGTGACTGGAGCGAATGTGTCGGTGAAGATGCACGATGATTTTATGCAAGCAGCCATCGAGGGTAAGATGTACACGCAACAGTATCCTATTGATTCTGATGAGCCTGTATATACCAAGGAAGTAGATGCTGCTAAGTTGTGGAAAAAGGTGATTCACAATGCGTGGAAATCTGCCGAGCCAGGTGTGTTATTCTGGGATACCATCACCAAAGAGAGTGTACCTGATTGCTATGCTGACTTGGGGTATAAGACGGTAAGTACTAACCCATGTGGTGAGATTCCATTATGTCCATATGATAGTTGCCGCTTGTTGGCAGTGAACCTCTATAGCTATGTGAAGAATCCGTTTACAGCAGAAGCTGAGTTTGACTTTGAACTCTTCAAGAAACATGTGGCTGTAGCTCAACGCATGATGGATGATATTATTGACCTTGAGGTAGAGAAGATTGAGAAGATTTTGGCGAAGGTGAATTCAGATCCTGAGTCTGAAGAGATCAAGCGTACAGAGCGCGAACTCTGGGAGAAGATATTGGCGAAGACTACCCAAGGTCGTCGTACGGGTGTGGGTACAACCGCAGAGGGCGATATGTTGGCAGCTTTAGGTCTTCGTTATGGAACTCCAGAAGCTACTGCATTTTCAGTAGAGGTACATAAGACACTGGCTTTGGCTGCATATCGCAGCAGTGTTGTAATGGCTCAAGAACGTGGTGCATTCAAGGTCTATGACGCAAAACGAGAGGAGAATAATCCATATATCCAACGCTTGAAAGAAGCTGATGCTGAGCTCTATGAATTGATGGTAAAACATGGTCGCCGTAATATCGCCTGCTTGACCATTGCTCCTACTGGTACGACCAGTATCATGACTCAAACAACTAGCGGTATTGAGCCTGTATTTCAACCTGTATATCGCCGTCGCCGCAAGGTGAATCCAAATGATAAGAATGTGCATGTGGATCTCGTGGATGAAGTAGGTGATAGCTTTGAGGAGTATGTAGTATTCCACCACAAGTTCATCACATGGATGAATGCCAATGGCTATACCTATGATCCTGCTCATCGTTATACGACGGCTGAGATTGATGAACTAGTACAAAAGTCTCCTTATTATAAAGCTACTGCTAACGATGTAGATTGGTTGGAGAAAGTACATATGCAAGGTGCTATTCAAAAGTGGGTGGATCACTCCATCTCTGTGACTATCAACTTACCTAACGATGTGAGCGAGGAGCTGGTAGGTCAGCTCTACGAAGAAGCTTGGCGCTCAGGCTGTAAAGGCTGTACCGTATATCGTGATGGCTCACGTACAGGTGTCTTG
>JAEIGA010018277.1_pt1 | contig 10672 bp, 2 predicted proteins | sample 9270691 | NCBI WGS metagenome assembly JAEIGA01 (sample SAMN17057246, study PRJNA624740) | gut metagenome | biome: biome; isolation source: fecal sample | host: Bos grunniens | place: China: Xizang | collected 2019 | reverse complement strand
CAAAATAAACATATTCTCCCACACGCCAATTGATTGGCTTCCACCGCCACTCACCCGACTCATTGTCATAATAATCTTCACCCAACGAATCCCAATCAATACCGATATTGTCATAATCACCCAACCCGATAGGGACTATTCCCACAGTCCAAACGCCGATAGCGCTATGCTGATAGCCGTTGGCGTTCTTGGCGCTGATCGTCACATAATATACGCCGTCTTTAGTCGGTGATCCCGAAAAAGTTTTCGTTGCGACCGAGAACTTCACTCCTGGCGGAAGCCCCTTGACGGACAGCGTCACCGTAGAGCAGGATTCATATTGAAAATAAGGTGAGTAACCGATATTTTCATACCACCCTTCCACTTTTTCGCCGCGATCCAAATGTACATTCTCCGCACTTACTTGAAGATAATCGTTCTTCGCCGAAACAAATCGCGCTTCAAGTTCCGTCGCCTCACTAGTCGCAACATGGGAATATGAGGGCGATGTTGAAACACACTCGTCTTCGACAAACCAGCCGACAAACCCCGAACCTTTATTCGCAGTAGCCCTAACGGAAACTTTCGCACCAGGCTTGTACGATTTATTGCCGCCTGACACCTTCCCTAAACTCGACTGCCCTTCGGCAACCCTTACCATTACGGAAGACGACGCAACTGTGGCTGACGCTCCCAAGGTCGGCATGACAAACATTATCACCGCAAGAGCGACAACTATATACTTTTTCATTTTTTCATCCTCCTTATGAAAGCATCATTTTACTATTAAACCGAGGCTTTAAGGCCTCGGTTTAATATGTTCTTAACTCAGTTTTCAGGATTTATTCCCCAATCGTCCGCCCACCAGTCGATATCACCATAGTCATACCCGAAGATATTGAACGGCGCGGAGAAATTCCATGAATGTTTAACCGTTTTGCCCGTATCAGGATTCTCGTTCGTAATATTAAAAGACTTTGTGCAATATCCCAGCACGGCATACTCGGAACCAAACGAAGCAACGGAGTCTCTCACCGGCAGCAACACACCGAAATGCGTAAAGCCCGTAACCTCTTTCTGTTTAAGACCGTCGTCAGACTCGCTCCAGACCGAGAACGACCCCGTAACAAGACCGGTCGCTCTGGCGAGCTTGACCTGAACATTGCAGGGATTGATGCTCCCTTCAAGGTCGTAAAGTTTGCCGTTCTTGACAAGAGATTTCTTAGCCGTGGCGAATGCGTCACCCTGAAGCGTGACTTCAGCTCCCGTCGGCTGAGTTCCTCCGACGGGATTGTACCCCGCTGTAAACGCCTCAAGAGGAAGCTCATATACATCGGCCGTCTCAACCGCAAACTGCATCGTAAGGTAGTAAGTCTGAAGATTGATCAACAGATCATACCAACCGCCGATAGGCTCGATATCCATTGAAAATCCTTCGTAATTGTCGTACGTGAACTTGGGATCATCGTTCTTGTATACCAGAGTGCGCGACGAATCGACAACAAGATTTCCGCTCTCCTTGTCGGCGAAGATTCTAAGCTCGCCGCCGAAACACATGGGGTTCTTGGCTGTATAAAGCGGAATATACATCGAATACCCGTTGGCCGACTCTTCATCGGCTATGATGCCGCATGCCTTGGCGGAGATCGACACACTGTTCTTGGCATCGGCCAGCTTGCCGGCGATTTTTGCGCCGCCCTTGTTATCGATCTTAATCGTAATGTATCCGGTTCCGGCAGGAATGCCGTCGGCGACCGAGACTCCCCTGGGCGCCAAAGCAACGGTGTAATAGCCGGCGAAATTCGTCACAACATTCAGATAATCCTGAACCTTATCATTGTAACGGTATATGCTTCCGGCATAGCGGATATCCTCCTGCGCGCCCTTATTGTTCGCATCGGGAACATTCATGACGAGCTCGGCACTTCCGACGCCCGCAAGCCAGTCGACACCGTTGGTCGTCGTGCCCGAATTGACGGCAAGCGTGAGCGTATTGGTATACGTTACATTGGCAACCTTCTGAACGAGCGAAAGCGTCTGCTTCCTGACGGAGCCTTCGTCCGATTCCCAACCCGTTCCCTTAAAGTTGTACGTCTTGCCGGCCAGCATAACCTTGGCGGACAGCGCGGCAGGATCCTTTGTCGAAACCGTAAGCGTTACCGACGCCAATGCGGGCAGTCCGTTCGTCAGGGCGAAACCGTCTTCAGCGAGAACCCCGTAAAACGTTCCGGTCTCAAGAGCGACATTTTCTGTCTTAACCGTCGCCAGCTTGACCGCCTTGGAAGCGTAAGTCGACTCAACGGTTGTCCCGGCACGGGAAACCTCCGTCAAGGTTACAACACAGGTATCGGTCGTTATCTGCGCGGGATACTCGACATCTTTGAGTTCATCTTCCTCAAACGGCTTCAATTGTACCGAGAACTCCTTGTTCCCCTCGTAATGAGCGACAAGATCGGGGATAAACTTAATCTCAATCGTCTTGGCTTTATTATCGCCGTCCTTCCATTCAAGAACGCCATTTTGAGCCACATAATCAACACCTGGAACCGCCGTTCCCGCGACGGTACCGTACTTGACGCGGACAAGACCGTCCTTCGCGGTGCGGTTAATCGTGAGTTTAACGGATGCGGCGTTCTCTTTTGCAGACACGGCGTTCTTGGCGAACTTGATCGCTCCGACATTCGCGAAAAAGCCACTCAACGTATATGAGCCGTCTTGGGGTTCTTCGGAGTTTGCATGCTTAACAGTCAGATAATACTTCGACTTGACACCCGCGAGTGCAAGCTTGTCGACCGATGTCACATTTTCCTTGACAACGCCCTTTTCCGCGTTGGTAATTGAGAATACCGCATCTCCCGTATTGTTCTCAAGCGCAAACGAATAATACTGACCATCCTTTGCCGAGAACATGAAGTTGTCCTCGGGATCATTTCTCCATAACGTGCGCACCTGTTCTGTAGCGGTACTCTTGAGCGTCCATGATGTGGCGGCTTTTGCGACATCGTCTTTGGGATCAAGTTTGTCGGAATAATAGACATTTAATACCGTGGGGGTCGCGCCGGCATTTATCGTAATATTTTCAGATGCAGGGGTGGTAAATCCAGTCACACTGTAAAACTTAACCGTATGCTCTCCTGCGATCAACACAGAACTGCCCCCGGGATATTTAACACTCTCGCGATCCAACGACCAAGTAGCACTATTCGCACCAAGGGTATTAACTGTCAGAATGCCGAGCCCGGCGCCATCAGTGGAATACGCAACCGAACGGACATTGTAGGCGGGATAATCGAGTCCTTTGCCTTCGGCGACACGACAGCGGACGTAATACGCCTGATTGGCGGTTGCGGTGAATTCGACGACCTCCTTCCGTGCGGGATCAAGAGGTTCTGCAATGACGGCCTTTTCCTTTGAACCTGAAAGAGTAAACACCTCCACCAAAAGTTTCAGCTTCGACGTTTCCTCAGACGATGCGAATTCAAATCCAACGCGGTACGTGATTCCTGCACGCGCCGCTATGACGAAATTGTCGGCCCAGTCGGTTGCCGAAAGGCGATGCGGCCCGTGAAGCGCGCCGTCCACTGAAGGCGAAGACTCCGATGTTCCCGGCAGGACTTCAAGGCCCGATGCACCCGTGAGTGTATCGTCGAGCGAATCCCACTCGTCGGGATCGCCGTCCAAAGCCTTTGCGGATGCTGCAGTCAATGTGACAGAGCCCCCTTCCACAGTCTGATACGGCTCAAGACTATCGTTGCACACGCCCACGTAATATGTACCGTCAGATTCGGCCTCAATAGCGGTGCGGACATCTTTGCCGACCCCATCCTTGGAGCGGTTCTCGACAAGAGGCTTTCCTTTTGAATCATACACCACCATGTGAAGATCTTCCTCTGCACCTGTGGTTTCGAACATATAACGGTCGCCTTTGGCAAGGTAGATAGACGAAAGATGTTCGTCGATAATGTTGTCGGCGTAATCCCACGACACAATCCTACGCCCCGGAACAAACGTGACCGAATAGTCGTTTGCGGAATTCAACTCAATCGAATCATGTTCCGCAGGTGTACGGCTTTTAAGCCTCCGGTACACCATTGAAAACCCGATTCCACTTCCCTGCATCGCCAAACGATACGTACCAGTGACAGAGGGAGAAAGGATATAGGCGACATTGTTCGTATCGGAAACATATGCAGAATCATCATAGATGACAAAGCCGTCATCATTTTCAGTATCGACCAAAAGCGTAACAGAATTCAATTGTGTACCGCTTGTAGTCCTCACGGCATAAAATAGTCCGGCAGTCAGCTTCGCCGTCATATGATACCACCCGTCCACAAAATCCTTCGCAGTCGTTTTCTCCGATTCCGCAAAATCGATTTTGAGAGGATTCTCATCACTGCCTAACGGAACAAATGTTTTGTATCCGTATTCGGCGAACAAAGTCGCACGTGCGCCTATTTCACCAGTAATCTCGACAATGAATGTTATCTCTGAAGGATCATCTTCATCCCAATCCGATTCGCCAAGCCGAGCAAACTGTATACCATCGTCGGTTGAATCGATCTCGAATGATGTCATGAAGAAATCGTCTTCCGACTCCTTCGCATTGACATCCAACGTCATGTTTTCCGAATCGCCACCTTCCATCCAAATGGAGAAACTGGATCCCTTTGAAAGCGTAACTTTATAATAATACGCACCATCATCCCAATATTCATTGAATTCTGAATCCCAGGCATTGACCAATGTCACGGTTTGCTGAGACTTGAGTCCCACGGCCTTCATCTCACAATTCCCAGAACTGGCGCCGCCAAACAGCATCATGGAAAACGCTGCGCAAACAACTGCAATCGCTACTTTTATGTTCATGATTTTGTTATACCTTTCGTTGACATTCATTGTGTACTATCCTCACCGCCCACTTGGCACTACGGCTAATGCTTTTACCGTTACCCATCCTACGGCATCTTTAAAATAATCTCTCCCGCATACGGATGGTCGTGTTCACCGACATCGCCAAAAACGAACTTTTCATTTTCATAACAGCACAACCTCTCGTAATATATAAAACTTACTTTATTTCAACAGAACCACCGCATACTACCGTACACTTTTTAGAATCAATCTCAACTACATCCGAATACCAATACGAGCCTATGACAAACGGAAGTTGCGGCACTTGAGAATCCTCCTCTCCACAACCGCAATCCGCAGCACTCCAGCCAGGAACCACAACTCCTTCATAAAATGCAGTTTTATCCTTGCCACCGTCTAATTTAACCTTGAGCGATCCCTTTACCACTCCAGTACGCTTATCAAAAGAAAGTTTTACGTTCAAAGGATCATCTATGGATGATTCCAATACAATATCGTTGCTTTTGATTACTACTTGAGCAACATCAGTCATCGTCTCAAATAATAGCTTGGCAGACTTGCTGTCTACAGACTCCAATGTCGAATCCGAGCTGAACTGTTTGACCAAATCCAGATTTTCAGAAAAGATGCTTCCGAATATATCATATTCAATCTCGTATGATAATTGATCTTTCTTATCTGTATGGCTCCAAAAAGCGACAGCCGCACTGCTGCCGGAGACCGCCTGACAGGTGTTGATAACTTCAAGATTCTCCAAAACATCGGCGTTTATCGTCATAGGAAGTGATATTACATCTGCCGAAGAACGCATAAAGACAGGCAATACCGCGTTACATATTTCATCGTCGCCGTTAGAAAGGACCGTGCTACCCGATACCTTCATACCGTTTGCCATACGTCCTGCCCACTTAACAACCCCCGTGCACCACCGCTTACCGCGTGTCTTGCGTTCCTCCATTTTAAGAGTCAGCGAGCCATACCCTGCAGGGGCATATGCGCCGTCCACTCTATAAGGCTTAAGAGCAACAGTGTACATCCCCTTCCACGCATCGGCAGGATTGGATTCGCTCCATATATTTCCATCGCTTTCAATAATCAAATTATTCTCTACCGGATCTTCAAGTATGATCGTGACTGCTCCGTCGAGTTTTTCGGTCAGCTTCATGCAGTACCCTTCCTTACGGGAAGTAAGCTCAGCAATAAACCCTCCGTCATCACTGTACGCCGACCATCCCTTGGCCGAGAATGAAATGTCACCGGCCTGCGAACGATACTTGGCGCTGACATTTCCTTTGCCGTTGGCAGGGAATGTTACTGTAAGCGTACCCACAAGCCGCTTACCTTCAACATCGATCACCGCCAAATCCTTCAAAGTACGAGACTTACCGAACACCGGGCTTGCCGAATCCGATGGTAATGCCGCGTTCTCTGCCGCCAGATCCCTGACTGTGTACACAAGCTTCATCGTCAAACCGGGAATGCGCTTGGAGCCATTCACCAGAACAACCTGATAAACAGACTCATATACACCGGCCTTTGCAGTCACAGTACCGGCAACAACCATGGCATTCGCTTCCTTGTCCCAAGAAACCTTAAGTCCTGCAGGAAGCGTTCCCATAAGTTTGGAGAATGTCATCTTTGTGAAATCGACACCATCTTGCACCAAGACAGAATAACTGTTACTCGAAGCGACATAACGATAAAGCGTTTCGGAATTTTCAACAGACTCAAACTCAGGAGCATTGGCGGCAACACCGACAACCCTGACGGAATTGGAATGGGTGTTTATGGCTACACCGCCATCCGGCTTAACAAGCGTCAATGTCGCAGTCTTACCGGCGGCAACACCGGAAACGGCTATCGTCTTGCGAATCGTGCGTTCGCGGTTACCCCACGAAACACGCCCCTCTGAGACATCCCCTCCAAGTAAAACGTCCGGAAGATTGGTCTTAACTTCCACCGAAACCGCACCAGCCGATCCCATCAAACGCTCAGCGTAAATTTCAGCTTCTTCACCCTCTCGGACATATACAGTCGCCTTCTTCGAATAGAACGGATCCGCGCCGACAAAGGCAACCTTTCCGGCCGTCTGCACATCTTTGTCCACAACCGTCAATTCATAAGTCGATTGAGTGACTGTTGCCGGATACTTCTCGTCACCGATCAGATCGATTTTTAAGCAGACCTGCCCCTTGCCGTCAAACGTAGTATCGTTTTTGATACCAACAACTACATTGGTCGAGAATGACGTACCTTCCGGCCAAGATATCTCAACAGGGTCAAACTCAAATCGCTCCTCATCGAAACCTTCCGCCTCAGGATAATAAAGATTCGTCTTTTCTGTATCAACTGAAACTTTCACCTTCACTTCGCCGGAAAGTCCATTCTGACGGGAGAGAGAAATGACGACATTGCCGGCGGTATCTTCGTTAACTTCGCTTCCCTTGCGGACAAATGCGACCTCACCGGGATTCCATATCTGATAGCCGACAGTGCCGCCAGCAGTTGTGAGCGTAAGTTCAAGATCGTCAGTAACAGCAGCCACAAAATCAACAGGTTCCACGTCATCAGCATTGCGCTTTTCAAGCCCCTCGGGAAGTTTAGAAGCATCCAAACCTGTGATCCGGTAATATTTCCCTTGCTCAAATCGCATTACAACGGTATTCGCCCCTTCAGGCGCGGCTGCGGCAGTGGAAATCTCCTGAGGAACAAGAACAACATCGCTATCAATCGTGAACGAATGGAAGTTATTCTCTGTTAGCGAGGAAATAGACAATTCATCCGACATTTTATCCCCCGATACCGACACGTAGTATGTGTCAGCCTCGGTGAACACATATTCCAATGATACGCCAGCTGAAAGCGTCGCATTGGAGACTGCGGCAACAACATTTTTCTCTTCATCCTTCAAAGTGCAGAATTCAACCGTAACCGGCACATCGTACTCGCCTTTAACCGTCACCTTTTGAAAAGCGTTGCCAGCCACGCCTTCAAGCTTAAACACATCTGTGTTGTCGACATGACTTATTTCGCCCTCGGCCGTACCACCATTGGCGATAAGCGGAATTGCGCCATCCCCGGGATAATCGTTCTCGATATTGTCGGCATACTCACCGCTCTGGTCGGCAATCAGGAGCATTTCATCAAAGCGCTTGAGAATATCGGATATCTTTTCACGATCCGCGATCAATGGGCTTTTGCTCGCAAATGTCGTCAGGCGTGCCGCCACGGAACCATCCTTGCGCAAGAGAACAAAAATGGGCACTCCTGTACGGTACAATCTCGTGTCACTAGGACGATGGAATCCTCCTTGTTTTGCATCCGTTTGAACAAGAAGTCGATTACGCTCTAAAACTGCGCTCGCTTCATCATCCCTAACGCCCTTACGCGTCAAATATCCCAAGCCACTGCGAAGTACCGACTTGGTCAACTGCGGATCGGCACCACCCTGCGAAACATCATAAAACCCCCCGACCCCCTCATACGCTAATATTGTCGAGAACGGCTTTTTAGACAACATCGACGGTGAACTGCATACAATGCTGTTTGTCTCAAAAGCGGGAATATCAACCGCAACTAATGCTACATTATTCGATTTTGCCCATTCAGACAGATAACTCTTCCCAAACTCATTCGTCACGTTGAGGAAATTTCTCTCCGTATTGGCGCAATCATGGCACCAAAGCGATCCCAAAACGGCAGCTATCGTATAAGCATTACCTTCAGCCTTGGCAACCTTCTGCGTTGCCACGTCAAAATCCATCGTCCATTCACCCCAGTCCAGAACCGGCACAGCCTCACCGGCGCGATTCTTTGATTCTTCGGCTATACGCTCCCCAATCCATAAGGGATTAGCAACCGAATTCGGGGCATCGACATAGGTTATCGTATTCGTTCCCTGCGCAGTGCCATCCAGATCTTTTACAACCAAGTATGACTGCTGACCATTAGTTGTCATTCCAAGGTGTTCTACGGAAACTGTTACATTCCGATTTGTCTGACCTACCGCCCATTCAACGATATTGGTTGAAACATCTTTTCCATCTGGTCCCGTTACAACAAGCAAGTTATTTGTCGCTATTTCAGCTGATTTTTCATCTCTGACAAGCTCGACTGTAATATTAGTCGTTGAGGAATCCATTTCCAAACGATGTGAATCGGTTTCTTTAATATTAACAAGACCTCCATTATAAGTCGCCAATTCCCTCGGCTCATAAGCTCCAAAACCGCTAGTATTCATTATATAATCAATAACGATCTGCCCTGCTTTGTCATAGGAGCCTTTATATATTCCCTGCTGACGATCCACTTTATCGCCATGCACCGAATAGTCTACCACTTTTGTCTTGCCGCCATTTTTATACCAATAAAATCTGACAAAAGGATACGACTTAAGGTTGTTCGGCCGTTTGCAGAACAAATAATACTCACCTCCTGGATTTGACCCTGATTTCCGCGCACCCTTTGGATCTCTAGAACATGTGAAGCACAGAACCATTCCACTCTTCTTCGACCACTCCTTGAAAACATCGGATGTCATCGCACGCTCGAGAATTGCACAATGACCGCACCCTTCCTGACTCCAAATAGCAATCATTGGAATTCCATTTTCGTCTGCTATTTTTTTACAGGCATCAAGATCTCCATTCCACTCGCCGAGATTTACAGGGGCCCCCAACGGAACGCGCAAATCAGCCAATACTGCATCAAGAGCAGCGTCTGCGAAAGCAGTCATAACGCATATCTGTGCGAAGAGTAACGCTAACAATTTTTGTTTCATCGCAATGTCTCCTTTTTATCGCTCCATTATTGGGAGCACTACAAGTCATTTTACTGCTGTTTGGTTTTAGATGTCAACCTCGTAAAGAGATTTGTTCCACGTGGCCATTCGATTACAGAACCTTCCATTACGGCTTCAGCGACTACCTTTTGGATTTTCCGGCTTCTATAAGCAGTCAACCCCTTAATGATCTCGTCGCGGGGAAGTTCTTTGGCAGTTTCGTAGAGTCGGCGGGAAATGCGAACCAAAAGCCACATCTCACGGGGAGAGGAAATTCCTGCAGGTGGATATTCTTCCTTGTGGCGCGATAGAACTTTGATGACCGACCAACCATCGTCAAGCTCAAGTATACCGGATACATCACCTGTTTGGGCCGTTTTCAGCCATTTAACAACATCTGGACTTTCATCAAACTCTTCAAGAAGGAAATCATCCCATTGAGTTCCCTCCTCGGGCGTTTGTGAAAATTTTTTTGCAGTTATGGCAAAATCGGTCCCTGCCTTGATTTCTGCGATAGCTTTTTCCAATATGGCTTTTTCAACGGCATTTGATGCCATAGCATTAGCTTTTGCCTGATGCCATTTATTGGAAACCTTCATGATATCATCGTCTGTCACATTGAGAATTTTATCCTTATCAAAATGGTGTCTCATTGCCACATCGAGCGCATCCCCCCGATTATATTCCAGGAGCAAACGACCTTCCTTCCCGCCAAAAAGCTCTGCAATCTCCGCCATTGTCGCGTTGGGTCTTCTCATTTTTACAAGCGACTCTTTAGCCATACTTTCAACCAATTCAGCAGAGGGCGAAATACCGTGTTTTTGCGCATATTGTCTAATGAGAGCCCTACGCAACATATCACTTAATGTACGGGCATTAGTTGCTTTAACCGCTGCTTCTGCATTTTTATTCGGCCCTGTTAAATCATCGCCAGCCCGCAACCTACTGATTTTGTCAAATAAACCTACCGCGACAAGAAAATCTTTTTTCGTGAACTTTTCACCATTCACCACAAGTATTACATCACGAGGCGAAAGT
>JAEIGA010018276.1_pt1 | contig 10672 bp, 5 predicted proteins | sample 9270691 | NCBI WGS metagenome assembly JAEIGA01 (sample SAMN17057246, study PRJNA624740) | gut metagenome | biome: biome; isolation source: fecal sample | host: Bos grunniens | place: China: Xizang | collected 2019 | reverse complement strand
GTAAGTTTTCGGTCCGGTTCGACTTTGGTGTTATATCTTTTTGCAAAGAATAGGATGAAGCAGGCATGAGCCACCGCAAATGATATCATCTGTCCTATGAAGAGGCCCTCTGTTCCCATCCAGTCTCCTGCGGCTGAAAAGGCAAAGGCAAGCGTGATCTGCCAAGGGCAGAGCCACATGGACGCGACTGTCAGAATGATCAGCGGAAATGCTAGTCTGTGTGGAATGTTCAAAGGAAGGAAATATAGCAGAGATGTTGCCACAAATAAAGCTGTGGATATATATACCATGGCTTTAAGACGGTTGCTTTTCAATTTAAAAAATGCCATATCGGATTAATTTTCAATAAAGATACGCATTTTCAGATGGCTAACAAACTAAATTTGGAAATCCGATAAATAATGGTCATCTTCGCGGGTTGTATTGTGGGTTAGTGGATTCAGACGCTTCCACAATCTGATTGGTATATAATATTTATGTCAAATAACTAACAGAATTACTCTAAATGAAACAAATCAAATTGTTTTTCATTGCCGTGGCTCTGATGGTGTCAGCTCTGGCTTCCGCTCAGAACATCACCGTTACCGGAGTCATCAAGGATTCTTCCAACGGCGAAGGTATTCCGTTTGCTTCACTTCAGGTGAAGGGTACAATGATCGGAACAAGTTCCGACCTTGATGGTAACTATACCATCGAAGTGCCTTCAGACGGAGTCCTCATCTTTTCTTCTGTAGGATATGTCACTTTCGAGGCTCCCGTTCAGGGCAAGACTGTTATCGATGTGATGCTCGATCCTGATACAGAAATGCTTGAAGAGACTATCGTTGTAGCTTTCGGTACTGCAACCAAAGAGTCTTTTACAGGTTCGGCAACAGTAGTGAAGTCTGACGACATCGCCAAAGTACAGGCATCAGATGCAACTCGCGCTCTTGAAGGTGTGGTTGCCGGTGTGCAGATGACCACTGCTTCAGGTACTCTCGGAAGCTCGCCGTCACTTCAGATTCGTGGTGCCAGCTCGATTTCAGCAGGTACGCAGCCTCTTTATGTGGTGGATGGTATTCCTTTCGAAGGCGATATGAACAACATCAACCCTGCCGACATCGAGTCGATGACAGTTCTCAAGGATGCTGCTTCAAATGCTCTTTACGGTGCCCGTGGTGCTAACGGTGTCATCATGATCACTACCAAGAAGGCAAAGCATGGAGATGCTGTGATCAATGTTGAGGCAAAGTGGGGTCTTAATACAAAGGCTCTTAAGAATTATAACTACATCACTGATCCTGGCCAGTATTATGAGGTGTATTATTCAGCTCTGCGCAACTATTACCAGTATTCACAGGAGATGTCTGAGTATGAAGCTCATGTTGCTGCAAATCAGAATATTACAGGACCATCTAAGAATGGAGGTCTCGGTTATCAGGTCTATACTGTTCCTGAAGGTCAGGCTTTCATAGGCATCAATGGAAAGCTCAATCCGAACGCTACTCTCGGCCGCGTGGTTGACTATAACGGTCAGTCTTACTATCTGACTCCGGATAACTGGATGGACGAGACCTACCGCAATTCTATCCGTCAGGAGTACAACATCAGCGTGTCAGGTACTACCGGAAATGCACAGATCCTGGCTTCGTTCGGTTACCTCAACAACAAGGGTATCGTTGACGGTTCGGACATGTACCGCTACACTGCACGTCTCCGTACAGACTATCAGGCAAAGGAGTGGTTCAAGATCGGAGGTAACTTCTCTTTCACAAACTACAACTACAACAACGGTAATACAGATGAGGGTTCAAGCTCATCTACCGGTAACATCTTCGCCATCGCGAATCAGATAGCTCCTATCTATCCTCTCTACATGAGGGATGCTATGGGCCGTATCATGACAGACCGTTACGGATATAAGATGTATGACTACGGTACTGGTGACAACGCCGGTTCCGAGCGACCTTTCCTTCCTAACTCGAATGCCCTCCAAGCTGCAACTCTCGACAAGGCTAACTCGGAAGGAAACGCATTCAACGGTTCTGCATATGCTGAGGTAAAGTTCCTCAAGGACTTCACATTCACATTCAATGCGGGTATGGGTCTCCAGGAGACACGTTCGTCTAATCTGATGAACATGTACTACGGTCAGTATGCTACAATGGGTGGTCTCGTGGCGAAGTCGCACGGAAGGTCACAGACACTCAACCTTCAGGAACTCCTCAACTGGAACCGCTCGTTCGGTCTTCACAATGTAGGTGTACTCCTCGGTCATGAGAACTATGTTGCGAAGTCGACTTCCCTCGGTGCTTCAAAGAGCCAGCTCTTCTCTATGGAAAATGATGAGTTGAACGGTGCTGTGGTTGACGGAAAGAGTTCAAGTTCATCGAGAAGCGAGTACAACAACGAGGGTTACTTCGTACGTGCCCAGTACGACTATATGAACAGGATATTCTTCAGTGCATCATATCGTCGTGACGCATCTTCGCGCTTCCACCCTGACCACAGATGGGGTAACTTCTGGTCAGTCGGAGGAGGTTGGATCATCAATGAGGAACAGTGGTTCCCACGTGCTCCATGGATCGACATGCTCAAGGTGAAGGCGTCGATCGGTTCGCAGGGTAATGACAACATCGGAAACTATCTTTATACAGATACTTCTTATCTCTCTAACAACCTCGGTACTCCGGCAATCGGTTTCAACGTAAAGGGTAACAAGGACATCACCTGGGAGACAAACACCAACTTCAATGCCGGTGTTGACTACGACTTCCTCAGAGGAAGGGTTTCAGGTAGCGTGGAATATTTCTACCGCAACACTTCCGACATGCTCTTCTGGTTCACAGTTGCTCCGTCTCTCGGATACAGCGGATACTATGACAACATCGGAGATATGAGAAACCAGGGTGTGGAGTTCTCTACCAATCTCAACATCATGCAGAGACAGAACTTCAACTGGAACTTCTACTTCAACTTCACCCATTATACCAACAAGATCACCATGCTTCCTGAGGAAAGGAAGACAAGAGAGGTGGAAGGTTACAAGGGTTATGCAAACGGCACATCATTCCTCGGTGAAGGTCTTCCTCTCAACACATTCTATATGTATAAGTATGCAGGCGTAGATCCTGAAACCGGTAATCCTCTCTGGTACAGAGATGTACTTGATGAGAACGGAAAGGTGACAGGTCGTGAGAAGACTGATTCATATTCTACAGCTACTCAGTATCTCTGCGGTGACCCTACACCGGATCTCTATGGTGGTTTCGGTACTTCGGTCGATTTCCATGGATTCGATGTTTCTGTAGCGTTTACGTATTCTATCGGCGGTCTCGCTTATGACTCGGGATATGCAGGTTATATGGGTTCACCTTCGCAGTCAAGCGCAGGAACCAACTTCCACAAGGATATCCTCAAGGCGTGGACTCCTGACAATCCGAACACTGATGTTCCTAAGTTCCAGTATAACGAGCAGTATACTGCAGCTTCATCTGACAGATTCCTTACAGATGCAAGCTATCTCAACTTCCAGAACGCTCAGATCGGCTATACTTTCCCTGCAAGGATAACAAACAAGATGCATATCAGCAGGATCAGACTTTTCGCAGCTTGCGACAACATCTGGTATGTTTCACGTCGTGCAGGTCTCGACCCACGTCAGAGCTTCAGCGGTGCGACAAGCAACGCGATGAACTCTCCGGTGAGAACAGTTTCAGGCGGTCTTAACATCACATTCTAAATCGGATACAGGTAAAATGAAAAATATATTTACAAGAACATTTGCGATACTTCTTGTGGCCGTGATTGCCGCAGGTTGTGTCAAGGAGACTTTCCCTACAGGAGGTTCCATCACTTCCGAGCAGATCGATGCGTCGCCTAACGCTCTTCAGTACATGGTGAACGGTATCCCTTCTGCAATGATGGCTTCAGGAACAGCAGGTTATGCTTCCCAGTACGGCTATCATGCTGACTTCGGAATCGCTGGTATCCACCTCATGACAGAGGCCATGCTTGAAGACCTTACTGTCAGCGGTGACCTTGGTTACTGGTGGTTCGGTGCATTCACACAGAATGTATCTATGGGTGCGGACTATATCTACTGCGCTTATTTCTGGGACTGCTACTACACATGGATCAAGCTTGCCAACGACATCATCATCAAGGCAGGTGAGGTTACAGCGGACACTGATCCTACTGTAATCAACGCTCTCGGTCAGGCATATGCCTACAGAGCAATGTGCTATCTCGACCTTGCACGTCTTTATACTCCTAAGCAGAACAGTCTTGCTCCAGTGAGCGAGGATGTCCTCAATCTTACAGTTCCTATCGTTGATGAGACTACTGACGAGGCAAAGTCCAAGAATAATCCTAGGGCTACAATCGAGGAAATCTACGATTTCATCATGTCTGACCTTGCTATCGCTGAGGAATATCTTGCAAATGCAGGAAATTCATACAACCAGCCTACGCTCGCTGCCCTTTACGGAATGTATGCAAGAGCATATCTCGAGCTTGGTGCAGCGTATGACAAGGTTGACAAGAAGGCTTATGCAAAGGCTGCGGAATATGCCCGTAAGGCTATCACAGTCAGCGGAAAGACTCCTCTTACAGCTGCTCAGTGGCATGATCCTAAGTCAGGATTCAATGATGGTAGCGCCAACAATTCCTGGATCTGGGGACTTTCTCTTTCAGTAGAGAATGCTTCCAATATCATTACCAACATCGCACACATCGCTCCTGAAGCAATATGGGGATATTCTGTTCTTTCTCTCCCAAGCATCAATAAGGCTCTCTACGAACTTATAGACATCAACGACTTCCGCAAGAAGTCATGGCTTGATCCGGAATATACATGGAATCCTTCATCTGAAACATATAATCCTAACAACGGATATCAGTTTGCAGGAAATGATGACCAGGTTTCAGGATATGAGTCATATGGTATCAAGAATGCTCATGAGTATTTCCTTGCGTTCACTTATCCTTATGTGAACCTCAAGTTCCGTCCTGCTGGCGGTCAGTGCGTCGAGTATACTGAAGGAAACTGTGCAGACCATCTCCTCATGCGTGTTGAGGAAATGTACTTCATCGAGATTGAGGCAACCCTTTACAGCAAAGGCATCGATGCTGCGAAGAAGCTCCTCAATGACTTCATGCAGACTTACCGCTATCGTTCATATGACTGCAGCCACGCTTCATCAGAGCAGTCATTCATCAAGGAGATGCTTCTTCAGAAGAGAATCGAGTTCTGGGGCGAGGGCATCCTTATGTATGACTACAAGCGTCTGAATCAGGGAATTACAAGAGGTTATGCCGGTACAAACTTCCCTGCAGTGGCAAGATTCAACACTGAGGGACGTTCGCCGCAGTGGAACATCGTGATCACAAGATCGGAGTTCCAGTCGAATACTGCTATCAATCAGGCAAACAACAATCCTGATCCTACAGCTACAATGATTCCTTGGACTGAATAATCCTAAAAGGTTTTTACTGATATGAAAAAATATTTGAAATATATTCTTTTAGCGGCGATAACCTTAGGATCAGCCGCATGTGTGGAGGAGGAGTGGAAGCCGGGCGAACTTGACCTTTACGGTTGCCACGAACTCTTCTTCCCTCAGGAGCAGGCAGGTGACTTTACTATTGAGCCTACTGACGCTTCCAAGGCGATGTCTTTCACTGTCGAGAGGGTAGAGACTGATGACGAGGCTTTCGTGCCATATGAAATCGTTTCCAGTGTAGAAGATTTCTTCATTGTAGTCGATAGTAAAGGTGAGGAAATAGAGGAACTCTATTTTGATGAAGGACAGAAGAAGGTAAACTTTGGAGTCAAGATGGTAGGTGACTATGAGCTTGGCGAGAAGTATACCTGTACAATCAAGGTTACCGATCCTCAGTATGTGTCACAGTATTCTCTTTCAAGCAGCGAGCTTACATTCTCTGTTACAGTAATGGGATGGAACTATGTAGGTAAGGGCTTCTGGAGAGATGATCTTTTCGCTGGTTTCGCCTCTGCGATCGGTGCAAAGCTGGTAGAACCTAACCACGAGAAGGAGGTCGAAATCTATGAACGTGCTGACCTTAAGGGATACTATAAGATTGAAAACGTCTACACTGCAGACTTCATGGCATATATGGCTGATGGTAATACAGATAATGCCAAGGCTTATGAAGATTTCTGCCCTGCTGATCCTATCTATGTGAATGCAGTCAATCCTGATAAGGTTTATATTGACATTCAGTTCGCTTTCTTTGATCCGTCAAACCAGTATGGTGACATTTACCTTGCCTCTGATGTGGATGAAGTCATGGGTGTAGGCTATGGAAACGGTCGTTACGGAAAAGTGAAGAATGGTGTCATCACATTCCCTAAGGAGGGACTCGTTGCATATGTTCCTGCTGCTAACGGTATGGCATATGCGAATAAAGCAGGAAAACATAGAATTGTTCTTCCTGGTTCGACTCCATATGACTGCACTCTTTCACTTGACTTTTCACCAGCCGAGAACGGTGTGCTTCCTGTGGAGTTCATTCTCGGACCGGACGTTGCCAAGGTGAACTACAAGGTGTTCGAGGGTCACCTCAACGATGTGGATCTTGTATCGAAGCTTGCAGAGGTGAAGGAAGGAAAGGATGTGAAGGTACTCAACGCATCAGGCGTATATGATTTCACTGCTGAAAAGTCAGCGCTTTATACAATGATCGCATGTTCATTCGATGCAGAAGGAAACTATCATGAATATGATGTGATCAAGTTCGGTTACGATACTGTCAAGGATCCGAAAGACGTGGATATCCATCTGGGACTTATCGTTTCTGACAAGCATGCCCTTACAGGTCTTACAGCAGAGAATTCGATGGAGTTCTATCTCTACGGATCTGAGATCATAGAGGCAAGAGCTGCCATCTTCAAGAAGTCTCAGTATGCTGATTTCAAGGAGACTATCGAGTACAACGTGCAGTATGCTCCTGCATATGCTCTTGACCGATATCAGCTTGATTCACTCAATAAGGTGGGATTCAGCGGACTCGTAGGTAACCTCGAGCCAGGTGTCGAGTATTGTCTCATCGTTTATGCTGACAACGGCTATCACAGCGGATTCTACACAGCAACAGCATCAACCGAGGGAGTCTACAACCTCATGAATTCGGAGTTTGATATCTTCGACCTTCCTGAGCGACTCCAGCCATCTACTCACGATGATTATCTCAAGGAGTGGGAGATCTGGTCACTCGATCCATACAACGCAAGAAACTGGAGCCGTTCGAGACGTGGTACCGCCAAGTTCACTGATGCAGCTGACGTGATGTACGATGAGGACAGAAACATTACAAAAGACCCTGCAAAGGCTGATTATATCATGGATTATCTCAGTCTTTCAGGTATGCATGCAAATGTATCTTCAACATTGGGAATCGAGGATGACATCGACTTTGAATATTATGAGGGCTTCGTTTATTCATTGATGACTCCACTGCCAAAGGCAGTACTCAAGGCTGACCATGTAGAGAAGGATGATAAAGGAAATGATGTTGTGATGAACCCTAAGGGAACGACAGTATATCCTACTAACGCATATCTCTTCTTTGCCCAGGGCATGCTTAATGCAAACCTTGAGAACGGAGCGATGCTGGGAGGATTCGTTACAGAGGAGAAGGATGTGATCGCATTCATCGGTAATCCAAGTACAACTGTAGGTACTTATGGTTATTCATACGTTGCAATGCAGCTTTGCTACTTCCTTTCTGAGACATATGAGGGTGACGGTGCGCTCGTTTCTATGGACTGCCATGCATATCCTCTCCTTATCAGTCCTGGTTCAAAGTATGCTTCTGCATCTGCAGCAGAACTTTCGAACCTTGCTGCACCTGAGGCTTGCAACGCAGTGTCACTTGAACTCCAGAAGGCGCGTCGCAATTATGTAGAGACTGCAAGCGGTTACATCAAGTCAACAATCGATATGGTTCGTGAAAGCATGCCGCGCAACTACATGGAGAATGTCATCTCTGTAAAGGGTGGCAGCGATGTGAAGGCAGCTGACTATTCCATGACAAAGTCAGAGTCGGTGCTTGTAAAGGCAGACAAGGCCGAGGGTTTTGTTGAGAGAATCATTCGCTAATATAAACAGGTATGTCTATAAACTTATTCAGAAAAGGCTTCTTCATGGCCGCCTCTACTCTGCTTTCTGCAGCGGCATGTACTGAGGTGATCAATGAGGGAAACCTTCAGAATACGGACAATGGAGTGTTGATGACAAAGGTCATCAACACTCCTTCTGCTTCCGTGGAAGGTACTCTGCTTCTCTGTCTTACAGAGGATGCGGCACAACTTATGGCTTCAGGAGATCTTTCTTTAAGAGACCAGTTCTCTGCAGAGGTCGGTATCAATGTCATGGAGCCTATATTCACCATTGCTCCTGGCAAGGAGGATGTGGCAAGAAGACACAATCTTCACAAATGGTTCAAGGTTGAGTTTGACGGAATGGACAATACGGCAGCAGCCGCAAAGCTTGCCGCTTTTGATGCTGTGGTTAATGTTCAGTACGATAAGGTCGTTACTCCGACATCTGATCTTCAGTTCACTCCTTATTATCCATCTCCAGTTCAGATGGCCTCGGATGCTTCACTACCTTTCAATGATCCTCTTCTTGTGGATCAGTGGCATTACATCAACACAGGCAGCAGCCATGTGTCTAATGCTTCTTATGAGGGCGGTGATATTGCAGTAAGAGATGTCTGGGAGAATCTTACAGCTGGAGACAGAAGAGTCGTTGTAGCTGTGATTGACGGACCGGTGAAGTATAATCATCCTGATCTTGCACCTAACATGTGGAAGAATGACGGCGAGGTGGCAGGTAATGGTATGGACGATGATAAGAACGGATATATCGATGACGTATACGGATGGAATTGTGTGAAGAATAGCGGTGACATCAATTGGTCGAACCGAAATGAGTCAGGACACGGAACCCATGTCGCAGGTATTGTCGCAGCAGCGAACGGCAATGGAACAGGTGTTTCAGGAGTAGCCGGAGGTACCGGAAATAATGATGGTGTAAGACTTATGTCACTTCAGATCTTCGAGGGAGGCGGATCTACTCTAGATGCTTCTGCCAAGGCCTTCCAGTATGCTGCAGATAATGGCGCTTCAATTGCCCAGTGTTCTTTCGGATATGAGGGTGAAGGTGCGGCATACAAGTCTGACGAGGATTATAAGAGAATCTTCGGCGCTGAATACGATGCAATCAGATACTTTATGGATCCTGAGAACAACAACAGCGAGATTCTTGACGGAAACATTGTCATTGCTGCTGCCGGCAACGACAGCCGTGCTCTCTCAAGTTATCCTGCAGCTATCAAGGACGTTGTTTCTGTTACCGCTCTCGGTCCTGATTATCTTCCTGCCGTAAACTATACCAACTATGGACCTGGCTGTAATATTGCAGCTCCTGGTGGTGACTTCTATATAGGCAATATTACAAGTTTCGCGGAAAACAGAAGCCGCGTGCTTTCAACATTCGTGAATACTGTTACAGATGCGAATCTTGGCACTTCTGGCCATGATTACGTATATATGCAGGGTACTTCGCAAGCTTGTCCTTGTGTATCAGGTGTAGCGGCTCTCGGACTTTCCTATGCATACAAGCTTGGTAAGAAGTTCTCGCGTGACGAGTTTGTCTCAATGCTCCTCACATCTGTGAATGACCTCGACAGTAGACTTACAGACAACTCCCTTAAGATCTCGGGATATAGAAACGGTGCAGAGACATTCATTGACCTCGGACTTTATCGTGGCAAGATGGGAACAGGTGCGCTTGATGCATGGAAGTTCATGATGGCAATCGAGGGTACTCCTTCCATTACAGTTCAGGTAGGCGATGCGTCTTCAAAGGCCAAGAGATATGACATTACCTCTTATTTCGGTGCTTCTGCAGCGGATCTCACATACCTTTCTGTGACTTGCGATAACGCAACAATAGAAGCACTCGGACTTACTGACGAGCCAGAGATAAAGTATGGAAAGCTCAGTCTTAACCCTACCAAGGTCGGTTCAGGTAAGATTACAGTCACTGCAATTGCAGGAGGCGAGAACGTAGGCGGTCTTGAGCAGATCGGTGGAATGGAAATCACAAGAACCATTTCCATCATGTCTCGAGGCGTAGTGAGTGATAATGGCGGATGGCTTTAAAATGGAGGTGATGTTATGAAGAATATATTCAAGATCATGATTGTTGCGGCTCTCTTTTGCGCAGCCGTATCATGTAAGAAAGCTCCGGAGACATCCACTGCAATCGTTGCAGAATGGCATCTGGTAGAAGTGGCAGGAATGGAGGCCTCTGCAGTCCCTCAGGTGTACATTGATTTCAAGGCGGACTACACCTTTGAGATGTATCAGAAGCTTGGTGAGGGACGCTATCGCAGATACGACGGAACTTATGCTGTCGCTGAGGATATGGTTACAGGTAAGTATTCTGACGGTGAGAAATGGGGTTCAGGTTATACTGCAGCTTTCGATGGTGATTATATGACGCTCACAGCTGATAACGGTTCTGGCGAGGTCTGCAAGTATGAGAAGGCTTCTCTTGACCAATCAGAGAAAGATAAGGCGGATGTGGTGACAAAGTCGGAAGATTCCGTTGAAAGATTTCTTTAACAGGACTATATAAACAAAAGATGCCGGGAAATTCAT
>JAEIGA010018275.1_pt1 | contig 10672 bp, 6 predicted proteins | sample 9270691 | NCBI WGS metagenome assembly JAEIGA01 (sample SAMN17057246, study PRJNA624740) | gut metagenome | biome: biome; isolation source: fecal sample | host: Bos grunniens | place: China: Xizang | collected 2019 | reverse complement strand
TTATAGACCATAGCACTAAGGCTGTCGTCGTAGTCCTTGACAGTCCTGTCATATCGAAGTGCACTTACATTCAAGGAATTATCCAATACTGCCTCGACAGCACTCATACGCTTGAGGCCGATAACATCAGGCACATATGTTGCCGCATCATAACCGTCAAGGCCCAATACAAGATCGATGACCGATTCACTATCAATCATTTCACCTGCCTCGATCTCCGAGTTCTGATAAAGCTGCTTAAGAACGTTATTTGTCGCAATATCCTGTACATATATCAGCTTGCCAAGAAGGAGGCCACGCGAAAGGAGCTCCGCCTTTGCCTGTCTCATAGACAGACCTACGAGATTAGGCATAGTTATCTGTTTGGCATTCAAAGCATTGATTGTCAAGGAAATACGCCTGCCGCTCTTAACGCGGCTTCCGGGCATAGGGTTCTGTCTATAGACTGCTCCCTTCTTCATTCTCTTGACGAATACAGAATCAGTCACATCAATGACCATATTGCACGAAGAAGCGAGTGAATCAGCCTGATCCAATGTCAGATTGGAAAGATCAGGGACAATGAGTTCCTGTCCATGCTTTGTAACCACATTAAGAAATATCATTGCACCGACAACCAGCACGACTACAACAACCATTGCCGCCACAATATGTTTTACCAGCCACTTGCCGGGAAAATCCTTTTTCAAACCACTGTTTTCTGTCATATATCTATCTAACCTTTACAAGTTCATAACCGCGCTTGCCCAAGCCGATTTCCTCTCCATACTGTACGCCTGCCTCCCAATTGGTATCAGGGTGAACAAGACGGAATTTATCATCACCCTTATGATGGTGACCGCATGTACATTCATGGTCATGCTTGTCCGTGATGGCATTACCATGCAGGCTAGGAGCGGCCTTGACAAGATCCGCACATGCGCAGTCCAGAGCCACTGGGTCAAATGAAGCCGCTATTCCAAGATCGGGAACTATGGCAGCATCATTGTGATTCCAGCAGTCACAGTTCGGAGAGACGTTCATGATGAAACTGATATGGAAATGAGGCTTTCCGTTCACCACTGCGTATGCATATTCAGCGATCTTGCTGTTAAGCATCTCTGAAGTATCGTAATCCTTGACGACAGCCGCTGACTTCTGGCATACCGCCACACACTGACCGCATCCCACACATTTGTCATAATCGATCACGGCCTTTCTGTCAACCACCTTCACAGCATCATGACGGCAGTATTTCTCACATATCCTGCAGCCGATGCAATTCTTTTCATCAATAACCGGTTGAGAGGAAGAGTGAAGTTCAAGTTTGCCTCCAACGCTGGCAGAACCCATTCCGAGATTCTTCAGCGCGCCACCAAAACCGCTCTGCTCATGACCTTTGAAATGATTCATGGAAATGACAATATCCGCATCAGCTATAGCTGCTCCGATTTTTGGAGACGGACAATATTTACCCCCACATGGCACCTCTTTGTAGTCTGTTCCCTTAAGTCCGTCAGCAATGATCACATCTGCATGGGCACCGATACGGTTGAAACCGTTCTCCATTGCCGCACTAAGATGGTCCACCGCATTGGAACGTCCTCCGGAATACAAGGTATTCGCATCAGTAAGGAAAGGCTTTCCACCAAGACTGCGGATAACATCCACGACACGAGCCGCATAATTGGGACGTATATAGGCAAGATTGCCTGGTTCTCCGAAATGGATCTTGATCGCTACGAACTTGCCATCAAAATCTATTGTATCAATACCTGCTCGCCTGATAAGTTTCTCAAGCTTAGTCAACATATCGTTGCCGGGAACTGTACGGAGATCCGTAAAAAACACTTTAGAAGTTTCCATCATATAAGGGGTTTACTTAAGAACACTACATTGAACAATCCCTGTCCGACAAGGACAAGACCTATGATTATGACAATCGCACCCATGACCCTGCTTATCCACAAGATCGTACGCAGGCTGAACTTATCCCTGAACTTACTTAAAGCCCAAGATAATGTAAACCAATAGGTAACAGAACCGCAACTCACAGAAAGCACGATAGGCGCCACATTCCAGTCATGAGGGGTCTCCGCAGCCACTCCGAAGAATGCGAACAGAGCGAACATCACAAAGATCGCCATCGGGTTGGACACGCCCATAGCCATGGCCTGAAGAAAATCCTTCGATGAAAATTTTGATTTCCCATCATCCTTGACCTTTTTTCTCAAAGGATTGGACAGAGCCATTGATACGCCGATGAGAATAAGTATGGACCCACCTGCAAGCAGAATCAGGTTCTCGTGTCTTTCTATCATCTGCTGAGCGAAAGCCAGGGCAAAAAGGGCGAGCATGGCATAAATGGTATCAACCACACTTGCACCCAAGCCGGAAACAAAACCGGCGTAGTGTCCCTTGCTCAAAGTCTTCTGAACCACCAGAATCGCTATCGGCCCCACAGGCATCGAAGCACAGAGACCGATTATAAATCCTTTAACAATATCCAACAGCATATCTCAAATGTGCATAATCGGACAAATATAGTAATTTTTTGCTACATTTGTCACCAGTATCATCTTCCTTCAGCAGGACAGATATCCTGCCGAGGATAAGGAAAAACAAAGAAAATGAAAAAGGAAAACATATTGCTCTGGGGACTTGTACTGCTCTTTGCCGTAATGATGTCCGTTCCATATATAATACCTCATACCGGCTGGATGGCCCTTTTCGGCATAGTACCTCTGCTTTGTATGGAAAGGATTGCATCGATGCTGGAAAAGAAGAGGATATGGGTATATCATTATTCCGCATTCGTTCTCTGGAACACCTTCACCACCTTCTGGGTATGCAACGCCACAATCGGAGGAGGCATATTCGCCATACTTGCAAATTCCCTGCAGATGTCACTGATCTTCGGACTCTTCCGATGGAGCAAGAAGAGATTTGCCGGAGCGCTGCCATACATATTCCTGATGGTCACCTGGATAGCCTGGGAAAGATTCTACTTCGACGCAGAGATCTCATGGCCATGGCTTGTACTCGGAAATTCGTTTGCCCGCACTACATGGGCGATCCAGTGGTATGAGGCGACAGGAACCCTCGGAGGCTCTCTTTGGGTATGGCTCTGCAATCTGAGCATATTCGGCATGATGACAAGCCTGTCGGACGGAGGATGGTTCCGATGGAACATCAAGGCAAAGTCAGCATCGTTGGCAGGAATTTGCATCCTGTTCTCTGCTCCGCTTGTCATATCAGGAATCATCGGAAGCAAATATCAGAACTCCATGTCATCGAACGAAAGCCTCGACGTCCTGATCATACAGCCGAACATAGACCCATACAACAAGTTCCAGGCTATGACCCAGGCCCAGCAGAACGGCATACTACTTTCGCAGGCTGAAAAATTCCTGAAATACCGCAAGACTGACTCAACCGCCGCTCCAATGCTGGTCCTGGCACCTGAAACCTTCACCAATGACATCGACTGCGGGGATTATTCAAGAAGCCGCACATGGAGAGGATTCATTGATTTCCTGAAGGAATATCCTGGAGTGAATCTTCTGTTCGGCGCATCTTCATACGACTACATACATTCCGCAATGAAACCATCGCCCACAGCCCGTAACCTTGGAGAAGGGCTCTGGTATGAAGCGCATAATTCAGCCCTGATAACCGATGGTACAGCCCGCACAGAAATATTCCACAAGAGCAAACTGGTAGTAGGGGTCGAACATACACCATATCCGCGCATCTTCTGTCCTTTGGACGACATGCTGGGAGGAGTGATGGGCCGATGCGTAGGACAGGAGGAAGTCAGTCTCCTGAACGTGAAAGGCGACTCTGCTGAAATTCCTCTCGGTTGTGCAGTATGCTACGAATCCGTATATGGAGAATATTTCACGGAATATGTCCGCAAGGGAGCAAAGGCCATGACCATCATCACCAATGACGCATGGTGGGGAAACACGCCTGGATACAGACAGCATCTGAGCTATGCATCACTTCGTGCGATCGAAACACGCAGAGCCATCGAGACCAGAAGGGCAATCGCCCGCTGTGCAAACACAGGAATATCAGCCATAATCAGCCCTTCCGGTAAAATATTACAGCCTACTCCTTGGTGGGAGCAGGCTGTAATCGAAGGTAAGATTCCTCTCAGGGAGGACATCACCTTTTATGTAAGCCATGGAGATATAACCGGTCGTGTCTGCACTTTCCTGTTCATTCTCCTTTTGTTGGCTCTTATTGTCCGTTTTACGACCAATCGTTGAGATTAGAACGGTCTTCCGCCGCCCATTCCCGGGCCGCCCATTGGACCACGACCGCCACGGCCACCCATACCAGGACCGCCCATACCAGGACCTCGACGTCCGCCGCGGTTTCCTCCGAATGTACCGAATCTGTATGTGAACGAGATCACGACATAACGGCCGAGAGTATTGTTGCGGCTCTCCATATGGTAGTTCGAGTTATCTGTAACCATGAGGTTCTTCGCCTGGTTGAGGATGTCATATGCTCTCAATGCAATAGTACACTTGTTATTGAAGAGAAGCTGTGTAACCTCAGCATTCCACACGAACTCCGGTTCCTGAGGAGTAGTATAACCGTTATACCAGTTATAGTTGATATCTGTGATGAGGTTCATGCCGAATGGCAGGGTCCAGTTCATCTCAAAGGATGCATTGTTGGTCCATGTTGCCTTCTGGTTGCCCTGATTTACGGTGTACCATGACTTCGACATGTTTGTTCTACCTCCTGCGATCAGCTCGATGAAGTCATTTCGGTAAGTCAAACGCAACATCTCCATGAAACCTGCAGAAATCGTGTTGTTCTTTGTGAATGCAGATGAGTTGTTGAGGTCAGGGAAATCCCTGTTGAACAATTCATAGTCAAATTCCGCTGTTGTCGGATCATAATACAGTCCTGAATCAAATGTATCCTTTCCGATATATGATGTAGACTGGTTGTAACGCGCATTTGTCATCGACATGATCGAGAAGTTTGACCTTCCGATAGGAGAATTGATCATGATCATCGCATTGGCATTCATTGTTCCAGGTCCGTTTACCGGCATCGAGTACTGAACACCCTTGTCATCGTACCACTGAGCATTTGTAATCGCATTCTGCACCATTCCACCGGAAATGTTACCGTTGATTGAAGTGAATGATGTCATGTTGGTATAGCCGAAGTTCCAACGTGCGTTGTGGTTGAAATAAGGCTGGAGATAAGGGTTACCGAACGATACGTTTCTTGGATTTGAATTATCCGGAACAGGCATGAGCTGTGATGTAGAAGGCTGGTTGGACCTTCCGTTATAGTTCAACTGCATGTTTGTATAGTCATTGAAGTAGAAACGTACTCTTGCCTCAGGAGACCAGTTGATTACAGTACTGTTATAGACCTGACCGTTAGTCTCGTTATGAGTGTTGGTAGGGTTTGCTGAAGCTCCGAGCTGTGCGGTAAGCTTGTCTGTCTGCCAGCTGAAGGTAATGCCTGCACGCTGATTGATGGTCTGATTGAGGATCGAGTTGGAATAAGTCGCGTCAGGAGTCTCACCTACAGGGTTGTAGATAAAATCATCGAAATTGAATTCACCGCTGTCAAAAGCGTCCTTTGTACTGAGACTTCTGCTCCATGAATACTGGTAGCTTGCCTCGAGATAGAGCTGGTCAAGGAGCGGCTCGGTATAGACGAGACGTCCGGAGAGTGACGAACTCTTGGAATTCTGAAGATACTTCTGGTTGATAGGGTCATACTCGTAAGTTCCGTCACCATTGACATCAGTCCTTGTCAAAGACTGGTTGAAGCTTGTCATGTCGTTGTTGCTGAAGTTGTAGTTTGCATTCAACGAGAGCGTTCTGCCTGCCTTTCCAAGACGCTGTCTGTAGAGGAAACGACCGCTTGCGGTCCAGTTGGTATTATCTCCGAAGCTTTTGGTAAAACCGTCGTTGGTAAATCTCTCGACTCCGTCAACACCAGCTGTTCTTGATTCAAATTCAGAAGCCTCATTGAAGTTTCCGCCACCGAAGTTGAACTGAGGTTCGAAGAGGATTGATGAGCTAGGAGAGAACTCATGGTCAAGACGGATACCTATTCTATGACCACCTGTATTCCTTGTACTGGTTCCTGTCTCTGAATCATAAAGACGACTTCCGTCCTCCATATATGTTATCTTCGAAGTTTCCTGCTCTGAATAAATATTTGAGCCATTGTAGAGATAGTTGCCGGAAAGTTCCATATCGCCATCGAAGAGGTCCCAGGCGCCGTTAAGACCGCCCATCCATGAGCTGGTGATACCGCCACCCATGCCCATCATGCCGCCCATGCCGCCGCCACCGGCCATTCCGCCGCCACCGGCCATTCCGCCGCCACCGGCCATTCCGCCGCCCATCATCATTCCGCCGCCCATGCCACGGCCACCGCCGCCCATCATGCCGCCCATCATGCCGCCGGCAAGGTCGTTGAATCCACGATTATTGGTATTGTTGGCATTTACGATGAGAGTCAACTGGCTATGGTCCTTGAAGTTACCTACGATAGCACCTGACTGGTAACGCCATCCTTCATCGGCAAACTTATGCTCGTCATTATAATAACCCTGGTCTGGGACATCATGTCCGCCACCTCCCATGAGGTTTCCGAACCATCCGTCCATCATTCCCTTATAGATAGAGAGGTCGATGATGAATTCTTCCTGACCGTCGTCGATTCCGGTAAATATCGCCTGATCAGACTTCTTCTCCACAACCTTTACCTTCTCGATCATCTTGGCAGGAAGGTTCTTGGAAGCAAGCTGAGGGTCATCAAGGAAGAAAGTCTTGCCGTCAATGGTGATCTTGGTGATGGTCTCACCATTCGCTGTGATCGATCCGTCTGAACCCACCTCGACACCAGGGAGCTTCTTGAGGAGGTCCTCAAGCATGTCATTGTCGGATGTCTTGAATGAAGATGCGGTATATTCGACTGTGTCCTTCTTTACCACGATAGGGTTGCCGACTGCTGAAACGCTTGCTGCGTCAAGCTGCTCGACGTCCTCACTCATCCTTATCGTACCCAGATCCACATTCTTCTCTACTGCCAGTTCCTGCTGTACGGTCTTGTAACCCATGATCTCAGCTTTGAGAACATATGATCCTTTCTTGACCTTCGAGATATCAGCCTTACCGTCACTGTCGGTAAGCACATACTTGGAAGCCTCATCTGCACCTGCCAATGTAAGGGAAACAGTGGCAAAACCTACAGGTTCATCTGTCTTGTCATCGACAAGCTTCACCTTGACAGTAAAATTGTTCTGTGCATAAGCAGAGAGGGTTGCAAGAAGCAGTACTCCCACCATCAAAAATCTTTTAATCATACCGGAAATCTTCATCTTTTTTTCGATCTTCTAAAACTAAAAATTCAAACGGAGAGCCTGTCATCAAGTCTCTCCGGATATATAGACAATATTAAGTTGCTAAAGTTTAAACAAGAATCACATAAAAACTATCTTCTGTGATATCCTCCACGGCCACCATGACCGCCACGACCGCCATGGCCTCTGCCACCACCGACAAAATCACCGAATCTATAAGTCAGAGACAGGATGATATATCGTCCGAGAGTATTGTTACGTGTCTCGAGGTGATAGTTGGAAGAATCTGAAACCGAGAGGTTCTTCGACTGTCCTAGGATATCGTATGCCTTGAGCGCTATGGTGAACTTATTGTCAAGCAACAGCTGGGTGATCTCCGCATTTATGATGATCTCGTCCTCCTGCGGAGTCGTATATCCGTTATACCAGTTGTAATCCGCATCAGCAATGATGTTCAGGCCGCATGGAATCGTCCAGTTCATTGAAAACTCCACCTGATTGCTCCATGTCGCGTTTACATTGGCGTTCGCTATAGTGTACCATGATTTGTTCATCCTTGTACGTCCACCCGCAATAAGTTCCACCAGATCAGTCCTGTATGTAAGTCTCAATCTCTGGGTGAGACTCATGGTCTGGGTCTTGTTGGCAGTAAAATACTCTCCAGCCTCATTCAGGTCAGGGAAATCATCATGGAAAAGATCATAATCAAAGTCTGCATTCCCGGCATCATAATACTTTGTTGAATCAAGTTTTCCGGTACCGATGAATGATGTGGACTCATTATAGCTGGCATTGGTATTCGAGTAAATCGAGAAATCCGACTTGCCAAGCGGGGAATTGATCATGATACGGCCGTTCGCAGAGTATGTTCCAGGACCATTTACTGGTATCGAGTACTGTGCGCCTGCCGCATCATACCATTTCGCATTGGTAATGGCATTATCCACCATTCCTCCTCCCACATTACCATGGATTGATGTGAATGTCTCCCTGTTGGTATAACCGAAGTTTGCATTAAGGTTATGGCTGAAGTAAGGCTTCAGGAAAGGGTTTCCGAGAGAAACGTTCAAAGGGTCGGAATTGTCAGGCACAGGCATGAGCTGCGATGTAGATGGCTGTGCAGAACGTCCGTTGTAACGGATCCTCATGTGGGCATAATCGTTGAATTCGTAATTGAAATTGGCCTGAGGGGCCCAGTTCACGACATTGCTGTGATATGTCTCACCGTTGGTCTTGTTATAAGTATCGGTCGGTGTTACGGCCATTCCGATCTGCGCACGCATTCCCGGTTTCTGGTAACTGATGCTGATACCTCCTCTCTGATTGATAGTACGGTTAAGGATGTCATTTGAATATGTCAGATCCTTATATGATCCATCTTCCTGGAATACAAGAGCTGTCACGTCATTTCCGAGAGGATCGCCAAGATTACCACTGTTATACGCAGTCTTTTGCGAAAGATTCCTGTTCCAGCTGTACTGATAGTTGGCCTCGAGATACAGGTTCTTGGCGAGAGGCTCGGTATATACCATTCTTCCGCTGAGAGAAGCATTCTTGGAAATACGGTCAATCTTCTGGTTTACGACTTCAGGATTCGCGTCCCATGTACCGTCGTTATCCCCGTCGGCATATGTAAGGGACTGATTGAAACCAAGCATCTCATTGTTCCTGAAGTTATAGTTGAAGTTCATTGACACAGTCCTTCCCTGCTTTCCAAGCTTCTGTCGGAGGAGCATGAATCCGCTTGCGGACCAGTTGCGGTTGTCACCGCTGTTGTCTGTGAATCCTTTGTTCGTATGACTTATATCCTCACCCACTGCCCTATCCGTATAGAACTCCGAATGTTCAGCATAACTTCCGCTTCCGAAGTTGAACTGAGGTTCGAAGAGGATCGAAGTATTATCGGAAAAGTCATGGTCAAGACGCATTCCGAATCTATGTCCCTGTGAACCGGAAGTGCTGTTTCCTTTATTATTGTTCAGGAGCTGGCTTCCGTCCTGCATATACGTCACTCTCGAGCTCTCCTCCTCCATCACTCTTGAAGAACGGTTGTAGAGATAGTTGCCGGCAAGTTCCATATCACCGTCGAACAGGTCCCAGGCTCCGTTCAGACCGCCCATCCACGATGTAGAGATGCCGTGTCCGCCACCCCATCCGCCGCCTCCGCGACCCATTCCACCGCCCATTTCCTGCATCATGCCGCCGGCTACATCATTGAAACCTCGGTTGTTGGTATTGTTGCCGTTAAGGATTATGCTGACCTGGCTGTTGTCGGAAAAGCGTCCCATCATTGCAGCAGCCTGGAAACGGGGATCGCTCATATCGGAACCTTCTCCGGGAACGTCATGTCCGCCGCCACCCATAATGTTTCCGAACCATCCGTCCAGCATTCCCGGTTTCACGGAAAGGTCGATGATGGTCTCTTCCTGTCCGTCATCGATACCGGAGAAAAGAGCCTGGTCAGACTTCTTTTCCACGACTTTGATCTTCTCGATCATCTTGGCAGGAATATTCTTGGAAGCAAGCTGCGGATCATCAAGGAAGAATGACTTTCCGTCAATCATGATCTTTGTGATGGTCTCACCGTTAGCGGTGATCGATCCGTCCGATCCAACTTCGACTCCCGGAAGCTTCTTCAGAAGCTCCTCAAGCATATCGTTGTCTGATGTCTTGAAAGAAGCTGCAGACTATTCGATCGTATCCTTCTTGACTATGATAGGGTTACCGACTGCTGAAACACTTGCAGCATCAAGGAGTTCGACATCTTCAGAAAGTTTCACTTCGCCGAGATCCAGGTTCTTCTCGACTGCTATCTCCTGCTCGAAAGGTTTATATCCCATCAGTTCGGCCTTGATGATATATGTGCCCTTAGGCACCTTGGTAAGAGATGCAGTGCCTTTCTCATCCGTCATCACGAATCTGGTTGCCTTGTCTGCTCCCTTGACAGTAAGAGACGTCGTTGCAAAACCTACCGGCTCGGAGGTTTTGGCATCAATCAGCTTAAGGCTTACGGTATATGTACTCTGCGCAAATGCAGAAAAAGAAAATAAGAATCCACAAATAAAAATGACCAAACGGCCGAATAAAGTTTTTCCAGTCATATTTAGGATAGTTTTCAACACTACAAAACTTGAATTTACTACAAAAATCAAGCCTACTACACAATTATTTAATTCGGTCCGGATTATTTTCCAGGAATTTCTTCCAGTCAGATTTCCCTCCGACCCCGGCAAGAGGATTTGTCATCTGATAATGATGACACAATGCTATCGCAAGAGCATCTGTCGCATCAAGATACTTAGGATCGAGATCCACCTTCAGCGTCTTCTGTATCAT
>JAEIGA010018274.1_pt1 | contig 10672 bp, 6 predicted proteins | sample 9270691 | NCBI WGS metagenome assembly JAEIGA01 (sample SAMN17057246, study PRJNA624740) | gut metagenome | biome: biome; isolation source: fecal sample | host: Bos grunniens | place: China: Xizang | collected 2019 | reverse complement strand
TGGTTCTCTTTAACAGCCACACCGTTCCCGCTTACGAGAAGGTGCGCGGCATCTTTAACAATCCGGGCGGATTTATTCCCGCCGGCGAGGCCAACCACGAGGACACCTCGATGCCCAACGGTAACGTTCTGTTCTTCACGCAGTCGCTTGGCTACGGTGCAGATATGAAGTCCTCTACCGTAAATTATGGCGTGCTTCCCATTCCGAAGTACAATGAGGATCAGGAGGATTACCGTACTTGCTTTGCCAACGCCGCCTCCGCGCTTGCCGTTTGCTCCAACCTCAGTGACAGCAGAGCAGCTATGGTAAGTGCCGTGCTTGAGGTGCTTTCGGCTGAGAGCTACAAGCAGGTTATCCCCGTATACTACGGAACGGTACTTAAGGGTCACTACTCCCGTGAGCAGGCAGACGCAGAGATGTACGATACCATTCTGAACTCCTTCGTCTTCTCCTTCGGCTTCGCTTGGTCGACGGGAAGCCTTGGCGGTATCAGCGGTATCTTCCGCCGTCTGGATTCCGAGTACGACATTCAGAACTTTATCGACAGTAATAAGGACTCTTGGAATAACCAGTTGACCAGTTTACTGTCCGCTTTGTCGGATATTTCGTAAAGATTCAAAGAAAAACCGCCCGGCTTCGGGCGGTTTTTCTTTGCTTGTACGGCTTTTTTTCTTGACAGACACCCGGCGGCGTGATAAAATAAAAAAAACGATTTCAAATGTAAGGAGAGTCTTATGCGAGCAAAATGGATCTGGTATGAGGGGGAATACGAGGTTTTTCACAACCGCGAGGTTCACGCCCGTCGCGAGCAGTACGGCACGGTCTGTCCTGCTGTGTGGCATATTCCCGCATTATATAACGTTGTTGAATTCAACCGAAATTTTACCGCTGAGAAGGCGTTTACCTTTACCTGTGTGGCTCACGGGGAGGGGCAGGTCTGTATGGACGGTGATATTCTTCCGCTTGATGCGCCGGTTTATGTGGCTCCCGGTGAGCACAAGCTGAAGGTTCGCATACAAAATTTTCGGGGACTTCCGTGCCTGTTTATTGACAGCGAGGGGCTTGTGACCGATGAAGAATGGACGGCTACGCTGCACGCGCGTTCGGTGCCGGCCTCGGTTGGCTGTATTCCTGCCTATTGCTCGCCCGATGAGGATCCCGAGCGCTTTCCCTTTGTCCGCACCGAGATCTATCCCGAAGACGAGCAGGTCGTGGAGGGCGGCCTTTTGTACGATTTCGGACGCGAGGTGTTTGCCTCCGTCGTTCTGGAGGGTATGAATCCCGAGGAGAGCTACTCGGTCTATTATGGAGAGTGCCGAGGCGAGGCGATGGAGGGAAGAGGTTACCGTCACTGTACCGTGTGGGAGGAGATTTCGGGGAAAACCGAGGCACAGCTCACGGCGCGCGGCTTTCGCTTTGTCCGTGTGGTCGGTGCTTCGCCGATACGTGTTCACGCCATCACCGAGATGCTGGATGTGAAGCCGCGCGGCCGCTTTTCCTGTGACCGACCTGAGGTGGAGCGTATCTATGACGTATGCGCCTACACCTTCCATCTTTGTTCCCGCGAATTTTATTTCGACGGAATCAAGCGCGATCGCTGGGTCTGGGGCGGTGACGTGCGCGAGTCGCTGATGATCGGGGACTACCTGTTTGCCGATCGGGAGGTGGGCAGACGCTCGCTTCTGGCGCTCCTGCCCAAGGATTTTGCTCTGTCTCACGTCAACAATATCAACGATTATTCCACACTCACCTTGATTGCGATTTGGGAATATTATCTTTCCTTCGGCGACGTGGAGTTTGTCTGTACTCACTGGAACCGAATTCGCCTTTTGTACGATTTTGTGCTGTCGCGTCTGGACGGGGACGGACAAATGGTGTCCCGTCCGGGCGACTGGCTCTTTATCGATTGGTCCATTATGGATAAGTCGGGCCCTCTTGCTGCCGAGCAGATCCTGTTGTGGCAGGCCCATCGCTGCATGGCGCGCCTGTGCCCGCTTGTCGGGGAGGATCCCGCTCTCTATGAGAAGCGTGCGGAGGACTTGCGCCGCGTGATCCTGGAACGATATTGGCGCGATGACAGAGGCTGCTTCATCGATTGCTATACCTCCGGCAAGGAAAACGTTTCCCGTCACGGCAACATTTTCGCCATCCTGTTTGATCTGGTGGACGGCGACCGACAGAACCGTATCCTGAAGCATGTGCTTAGGAACGATGCCGTTCGCTCCATTACAACGCCTTACTTCAAGATCTATGAGCTGGCGGCGCTTTGTAAGCTGGGATATCTTGCCGATGCCCAGAGCTTTATGGAGCAGTATTGGGGCGGTATGCTGGCCCTGGGGGCTACATCGGCGTGGGAGCAGTATGATCCCACACAGTTCGGAGACCAGCATTACGCGATGTACGGCGAGCCCTACGGCAAGTCTCTCTGTCACGCCTGGTCCTGCGGCCCCATTTACCTTCTGGGACGCTACTGCCTGGGTGTTTCTCCCACAACGCCCGCCTACGAGACGTTTACGGTTGCGCCCGAGCACGGCCTCTACACGGCCTTCTCGGGAACGGTTCCCACGGTGCGCGGCGATATCCGCGTATCGGTGGAGGGAAACCGTGTGACGGTCAACTCCGAGCTTGACGGCGGTCGCCTTATCTGGGGAGGAAAGCAATACGATATCCCCAAAAACAGTACGCTCACCGTTGTTGCTGAATAAGGGGTAGCTTCGAAAATTTGTCTGTTTTCTAAGTTTTTTTGTCTGTTTTGGGCTTTACTTTTAAGTCGGATTGCTTTATAATAAAAATATATCCTTGTAATTTATAAAGGGGGATTTTATGAAAGCTATACGAATTCTTTCACTTTTTCTGGTGCTTCTGATGCTTGCGTCAGCGGTTGTCGCGTGCGGCGGAAGGCCGGCCGAGACAACGGGCACGAATAAGCAGCCAACCGATAATAACGGCCGCGACGAGATCGAGGACTCGGTTCCGCTGAGTCTGAATTACGACGGTGAGACGGTCACCTTCTTTGTCCGCACGGAAAACGATCTTTATAAGTATGAGCTGGCTTGTGAGGAGCTTTTGAACAACCCGCTTTACGATGCCATCCATTACCGCAACATCGATGTGGAAACGCGCCTTGGTGTTGCCATCAAAACGGTGGGACAGGCCGGCGACTTTAATTCGCGTACCGCGTGGAACGAGCGCCTTTCGACCTCGGTTCTCACCAATACCGGTGACTATGACGGTACAGCCTTCTACCTTTCGACCGGCTCGCCGCTTGCAAAGGACGGTATTTTCTACAATCTTTGTGATCTGGAAACGGGAGTTGGCGGATATCTTGATTTCTCCAAGCCCTGGTGGAACCAGTCGCTTGTTTCGGAGCTTGGTATTTTCGGCACACTCTTTTTTGCAGGCGGCTCGCTGACCATCTCGCAGGTGGCCAACGGCAACTGCGTCTTCTTTAACCGCGATCTTTTTAATGAGAGATTTCCCGAGGAGAGAGATGCCACACTTTATCAGCTGGTAAGAGACGGCGAGTGGACGGCGGATAAAATGGCAGACTACGTTTCGCAGGTATGGACCGACGTGAATTCCAACGGTGTGGTCGATGACGGTGACATCGTCGGCGCACGCAGTGGTGCACTTCCGGGCGGTGACGGCTCAAAGCTGGATGCCTGGATCCCCGCTATGGGTCTGAGACTGACCGAAACCGATATGTTCGGTGAGGTCGAGATTTCACTTCTCAATTCGCAGACTGTCCCCGCATTTGAAAAAATGCGTAACATCTTCGGCAGCAACCCCGGCGCTCTTCTGATGCTTTCGGCAGATGAGGAGTCCGCAGAGACCAGCATTCAGAACGGAAACGTTTTGTTCTTCCCCGAAACGCTGGACTACGGTACGAAAATGCGGGAGTCCAAGGTCAACTACGGTGTGCTTCCCGCGCCCAAGTTCGATGAGGCGCAGGAGAATTATCACATCGGATTCGGTAACGTAGCCTCGGCTCTTGCCGTTTGCTCCAACCTCAGCGACAGCCGTGCTGAGATGGTGAGTGCGGTGCTTGAGGTGCTGTCGGCCGAGAGCTACAAGCAGGTCATTCCCGTATACTACGGAACCATCCTGCAGGGTCAGTACTCGCGTGAGCAGGCAGATGCCGAGATGTATGACCGCATCCTTGATTCGTTTGTCTTCTCCTTTGGCTTTGCTTATTCGTCGCTGTCCCTTGGCGGTCTGGGCGCTATTTTCCGCGATCTGACGCCGAGCTTTGATATTCAGAATCACATCGACAGTAACAAGGATTCCTGGAACGCAAAGCTCGATGACCTGCTTTTGGCGCTTGAAGCGGTTTCCTGAGGAGGTCAGTAAACATAAGGAGGGTTGCAGGGCAGCCCCCCTTTTGCTTTTCAAAAATAAACTTGCATTTCCGGAAAAGATATGATATAATGAAAAAAAACATGGGAGAGTGACCAATGAAAATTTTACGAATCCTTTCACTTTTGCTGGTACTTTTGATGTTAACCTCGGCGTTCGCTGCGTGTGGCGGCGATCCGGTGGAAACAACGGGAGAAGGCAAGAAGCCGATTGCGAATGACCGTGACGAGATTGCAGACACCGTCCCGCTTGATTTGAATTACAACGGCGAAACGGTGACCTTTTTGGTGCGCGGAAACAGCAGTGATTCCCATAAATATGAGCTGGCCTGTGAGAAGCTTCTCAACGACCCGCTTTACGATGCGATCCATTACCGTAATATCGACGTGGAGGCGCGTCTTGGACTGAAGATCCGCACCGTTGAGCAGCCCGGCACGTGGGAGGATCAGACGGAGTGGTGTAACACGCTTTCGACCTCGGTGCTCACCAACACCGGTGACTTTGACGGAGCGGCCTTCTATCTTTCTGCCGGAGCGGGACTTGCCAAGGACGGTATCTATTACAACCTTTTCACGCTGACCAAGGATGAGGCAGGCTATCTTGATCTTGAAAAGCCCTGGTGGAATCAGTCGATGACCGAGGAGCTCGGCGTGTTCGGTGCCCTCTTCTTTGCGGGCAGCTCGCTGGCCATTACCCAGGCACAGAATACCGCCTGTGTCTTCTTTAACCGCGATCTCTTCAATCAGAAATATCCCGACGATCGGGATACCGCGCTGTATCAGCTGGTGAGAGATGGCAAATGGACCATTGATAAGATGACCGATTACGTATCCAATTGCTGGGACGACCTCAACTCCAACGGTGTTGCCGATAACGGTGACGTGGTAGGAATCCGTAATCTCGGCAACGCTTCGGGTGTTATGGATGCCTGGATATACGCGATGGGATTGGATATTACCAAAAACAATGCTTACGGGGAGCCCGAGCTTGTGCTTGTGAACGGTCAAACCGTTCCTGCCTATGAGAAGGTGCGTGCACTTTTCAACAACGAGGGCGGTCTGCTTATTGCCAGCCAGGCCGATTTGGGTGAAACCGATATGCCCAACGGCAACGTTATGTTCATGCCCAATGTTGTCAACTACGGTAAGGAAATGAAGGAGTCCACCGTAAACTACGGCGTGCTTCCCATTCCGAAGTACGATGAGGAGCAGGATAATTACCGTACCTGCTTTGGTAACATCGCCTCGGCACTTGCGATCTGCTCGAACCTCAGTGAAAGCAGAGCCGCTATGGTGAGTGCGGTTCTGGAGCTTCTTTCGGCCGAGAGCTATAAGCAGGTTCTTCCCGTATACTATGGAACCGTGCTTAAGGGTCACTACTCGCGCGAGCAGGCGGATGCCGAAATGTACGATCGCATCCTGGAGACCGCAGTGTTCTCCTTTGGCTTTGCTTATTCGACCTCGAGTCTTGGCAGCATCAGCGGAATTTTCCGTAAATTGCAGCTCGATTATGACATTCAGAACACCATTGACAGTAACAAGGATGTTTGGGAACAAAAGTTGACGGATCTTTTGCTTGCGCTTGAAGAGGTATCGTGATTTTGATATTCTGAAAAGGAATGGGCGGCACCCCCACGAGGGGGCGCCGCCTGTTTTTTGCAAAAAAAACGGGTAGTCTCTTGCTTTTTTTGTTTTTTTATGATACAATGATAAAAATATTACCTAAAATCAAAGGGGAGTAAAGGGGGAGACTCATGAAATTTACAAAGATCCTTTCGCTTTTTCTTGTAATTTTGATGCTGCTTTCGGTGCTGGTTGCGTGCGGAGGAACACTGGCGGAGACCACGGGGAAGCAGGAAGGCTCGGCAGGAAAGGACGATTCCCGTCACGAGATTTCGGATACCGTTCCCGCAGATCTCAAATACGATGGGGAAACGGTCAACTTCCTGGTAAGAGGAAGCTCGAACACCATGTATCAGTATGAGCTTGCTTGCGAGGAGCTTCTCAATGACCCGCTTTACGATGCCATCCACTATCGAAACATTGACGTGGAAACCCGTCTGGGTCTTAAGATCAAGGCCATCGTACAGCCGGGTACCTACGAGGACAGAACGACCTGGAACAACTCTCTTTCGGTCTCGGTTCTGACCAACACCGGTGACTATGACGGTGCGGCTTTCTACCTCTCCACGGGCGCGGGCCTTGCCAAGGAGGGCATTTACTACAATCTGAACGCGCTTACGAAGGACGAGGGGGGCTATTTTGATTTCGAGAAGCCCTGGTGGAACCAATCGCAGGTTGATGAGCTCAGCGTTTACGGCGCACTCTTTTTTGCGGGTGGCTCGCTGACCATCTCGCAGGCGGCGGGCGGTACCTGCGTGTTCTTTAACCGCGATCTCTTCAACCAGAAATATCCCGACGAGCGGGACGCCACGCTTTATCAGCTGGCAAGAGACGGCAAGTGGACCATCGATAAGATGACCGACTACGTCTCCAATTGCTGGGATGACCTCAACTCCAACGGCGTTGCCGATAGTGGCGACGTGGTGGGTATCCGAAGCCTCGGTAACGCCTCGGGCGTTATGGACGCTTGGATCTACGGAATGGGACTGGATATTACCAAGAACAACGCCTACGGCGAGCCTGAGCTTGTGCTTGTGAACGGCCAGACCGTTCCGGCCTATGAGAAGGTAAGGGCACTCTTCAACAACGAAGGCGGTATCGTAATTGCCACCGCGGACGATCTGGGGGAGACCGATATGCCCAACGGCAACGTGCTGTTTATGACGCAGGCTCTTAACTACGGTATGGAAATGAAGGCCTCCACCGTAAATTACGGCGTGCTTCCCGTTCCGAAGTACGATGAGGAGCAGGATGATTACCGTACCTGCTTCGGCAATTCCTCCTCGGCACTTGCTGTTTGCTCCAACCTTGGCGATGCGAGAGCCGCTATGGTAAGCGCGGTGCTTGAGGTGCTTTCGGCTGAGAGCTACAAGCAGGTGGTTCCCGTGTACTATGAGACGGTGCTTAAGGGTCACTATTCCCGCGAGCAGGCGGATGCGGAGATGTACGATACCATTCTCAATTCCTTTGTGTTCTCCTTTGGCTTCGCCTACTCCAGCTCGAGTATTGGCGGAATCGGCGGTATTTTCCGTCGTTTGCAGTTCGATTATGACATTCAGAACTACATCGATAGTAACAAGGATGTGTGGGAGCAGAATCTGACCGATCTTCTCCTGGCACTCGAGGACGTTTCCTGAGCCCGATTTAAATAAAAAGCCGAGTCTGATGACTCGGCTTTTTTGTAAAAAATATAAAAACCCTCTTGTTTTTTTGTTTTTCTTGTGCTAAAATAATAAATATCATTCTGTAAAATAATGAAAAAGGGGTAAACATATGAAATTTGCAAAACTTCTTTCGCTTTTTCTTGTGCTCCTGATGGTGCTGTCGGTATTTGCCGCGTGCGGCAATACACCGGAGGAGACAACGGATCAGAAGGGAAGCTCAACGGAAAACTATGACGATCCCCGTCAGCAGATCAAGGACACCGTTCCCACCGATCTCAAATACAACGGTGAAACGGTTACCTTCCTTGTGCGTGAGGGCGCGCTCTCCACGTATGAGCTTGCCTGTGAGGAGCTCAAGAACGACCCGGTCTACGATGCCATCCACTACCGCAACATCGACGTGGAGTCGCGTCTCGGTCTCAAGATCCGTTCGATCGCACAGCCCGGTGCCTATGAGCAGAGAAACGAGTGGAGCAACACGCTTTCGGTTTCGGTTCTGACCAACACCGGCGACTTTGACGGTGCTTGCTTCTACCTTTCGTACGGCGTAGCACTTGCCAAGGACGGCATTTATTACAATCTGCTTTCGCTGACGCCCGATGGCGGAGGATATCTGGATTTTGAAAAGCCCTGGTGGAATCAGACCATGGTAGACGAGCTGAGCACGTACGGCGCGATGTTCTTCGCGGGCGGCTCGCTGACGTTGACCCAGGCGGCCTCCGGTGTCTGTGTATTCTTCAACCGCGACCTTTTCAACGAGACCTTCCCCGATGATCGGGATGCTTCTCTTTACCAGCTGGTAAGAGACGGTGAGTGGACCATCGACAAGATGACGCAGTATGTTACCAACTGCTGGGATGACCGCAACTCCAACGGTGTTGCCGACGACGGCGACGTGGTAGGCATCCGAAGCCTTGGCAACGGCGCGGGTCAGATGGATGCGTGGGTGGTAGCGATGGGTCTGGATTTCACCAGAATCAACGCTTACGGTGAGCCCGAGTATGCTTTCCTTAACAGCCGAACCGTGCCCGCTTACGAGAAGGTGCGCAACCTCTTCAACAACGAGTGCAGCATCGTGGTAGGTGGAAACGTGACCATTGAGGAGACCGATATGCCCAACGGCAACGTGCTTTTCCTTACGCAGGCTTTGGGCTACGGTACGGATATGAAGGCCTCCACCGTAAACTACGGTGTGCTTCCCATTCCGAAATATGACCTGGAGCAGGAGGATTACCGCACCTGCGCGGCCAACTCTGCAGGTACGCTTGCGATCTGCTCCAACCTCAGCTCCGAGAGAGCCGCTATGGTAAGTGCGGTGCTTGAGCTTCTCTCTGCCGAGAGCTATAAGCAGGTAATTCCCGTATACTACGGAACGGTGCTTAAGGGTCATTATTCGCGCGAGCAGGCCGACGCCGAGATGTACGATAAGATCCTGAATACCTTTGTGTTCTCCTTCGGCTTTGCTTGGTCTTCCAGCAGCCTGGGAGGCATCAGCGCCATCTTCCGTCCGCTTCAGTCCGAGCACGACATTCAGAATACCATCGACAGTAACCGCGACCTTTGGGATCAGCAGCTTGAGGATCTGCTGATCGCTCTGGAAGAGGTTTCCTGATCCGAAAAATCAAGGCGTACCCGTTGGGTACGCCTTTTTTGACCCTAAAATTGCGTGCCTTTTTCGGGAGGGTATTGACTTTTTTGGATTTTGTGATAAAATAAATAGGAATGTATTTTTATTTGGGAGAGGGGGAGACTGTGCTTGGCTTTTTCTTTGCATGAAACGCCGCGAGAGCGCCGCGTGGCGGCGAGGGCGTGTGCACGCCGGGTGCTTGCCTCGGGCACAAACCGCCTGATCCTTGTGCTTTCGGGAATTGCCTCGGTGGTGGTTTCCTTCCTGACATATTATGCGGTCTGGTTTTGTATGCTGGCGTTTCGTATGCTTCCGGGCGGTAAGATTGCTGACACGTTTTTGGCGTGGTTTGTGATGCACCTTTTGATTTTGGTGTTGTTCTGGCTTTTGGCGATGCCGCTTTGGTTGGGAACGTATCGGCTGGCCATCCGTATGGTGGACGGAGAGACGGTGGACGGCAGAGAATTCTTCCACTATGTGACAGGCTCGGATAGGTACGGGCGTGCTCTTGGCATTTCGGCGCGGCTGATCGCGCGCTGGCTTCCCGCTTTTTTGGGGTATGTAGTCATGCAAGCGTTTTTTGATTACGACCTCATCGGTCTGCTTTTGGTTCTTATGTTTGTGATCACAATTTTGCTATCCCTTCTTCTTGTGGGTGGGCTTGGCGGCTTTGTGACCATGGCGCTGACCGAGGAGCATCTTTCCCCGGATCGAGCTCAGAAATTGGCCGCGCGCATTCTTGAGGGCGAGCGAATGTGCGACTTCGGATTTCACCTGGATATGGCGTGGCGAATGCTTGTGTCACTTGCTTTGGTGGGCATTCCGCTTATGCTTCACACGCTTCCCGCATCCATGCTTTCCGCCGCTTGCTATGCAAGGCGTCTGGCGGTACGCGATGACCTTTGATTTTTAAATTTTCTCATAAAGGAGTAACAGATATGGCAACCAAGGAAAAGTATTATATAACCACGGCGATCGCATACGCCTCCAAAAAGCCTCACTTCGGAAACACCTATGAGGCCATTATGACCGATGCTATGGCACGCTACAAGAGACAGATGGGCTTTGACGTGTTTATGTGCACGGGTACCGACGAGCACGGTCAGAAGATCGAGGATCTGGCCAAGGAGGCCGCCGTCACCCCCAAGGCGTACGTGGACGGCGTGGCAGGGGAAATTCGCACACTCTGGGATAAAATGAACGTAAATTACGATCACTTTATCCGCACCACCGACGATTATCATGAGGCCGCTGTCAAGAAGATATTTAAGAGATTCTTCGATCAGGGCGACATTTACAAGGGCGAATACAGTGGTTGGTACTGCACGCCCTGTGAGTCCTTCTTTACCGACACGCAGGCGGCAGAGGGCAAGTGCCCCGACTGCGGACGCCCCGTGCAGAAG
>JAEIGA010018273.1_pt1 | contig 10672 bp, 10 predicted proteins | sample 9270691 | NCBI WGS metagenome assembly JAEIGA01 (sample SAMN17057246, study PRJNA624740) | gut metagenome | biome: biome; isolation source: fecal sample | host: Bos grunniens | place: China: Xizang | collected 2019 | reverse complement strand
CAAAACCGTGATGTTCCTATGCACGCAGAGCTTCGCTATGTTCTTTCTCCCGACGAAATAAAGCAGATGAGCGTTGCTCAAATTCAAGAAGTCATTGACCGCGAGTTTTCCTTCGACAATTTCCGTTGGCAACAGGAAAACAACATCGTGCTTGACGAGTCATTCCGGGCAGACGGTCTGCATACCATTCTCTACAAATGCCCTCACTGTCAAAAAGAGGGCAAAATGGAAAGCAGCGGTGTTCACCTGACTTGCACTGCCTGCGGCAAAAAGTGGGAGCTGACGGAGCGTGGTTATCTCAAGGCGTTGGAGGGGGAAACTTACTTCGACCATATTCCCGATTGGTACAAGTGGGAGCGCTCGTGTGTACGCCAGGAAATCCTCGACGGCAAGTATGGCTTCGATGTTCCCTGTGATATTATGATGATCGTGGACACCAAAGCGCTTTATAAAGTTGGCCCGGGCAGACTTTCTCACAATATGGCAGAGGGCTTCCATCTCACAGGCTGTGACGGCAAGCTTGACTACCGTCAAAGTTCGGACAGAATGTACACCTGTGAGGCGATCCCCTATTTTTATCAAATAGATGATGTGATCGGTATGGGAGACAACCGCGCCATTTATTTTGCATTCCCCACTGAGCAAAAAGAGGTAGTTGGCAAGGTCAAGCTGGCCACCGAAGAAATATTCAAGATCCTTACAGAACAACGGCAAGCAAAAAAGCTTGAAAGAAAAACGCAAACAGAAGCATAATAAAACATAGCACCCTTTGGTAAAAGCATAAAGAAAAGGCAGACAACATATTGTCTGCCTTTTTTATGCGAATGGGACGGGTATCCCTATATTTTATTCGGCAACCCGGTTTACATAGAGCTTTGCCCTGTCGTGCTTGCGGAAGGCCTGGAAAATCAGAATACCGGAGGCCACTACAAAGGTAACCAGCGCCAGCACCTGGCTGACCCGGAATTCGCCCCAGTAAAGGCTGTCTGTCCGCAGGCCTTCAATGATGGCTCTGCCAAGGCCGTACCAAGCCACATAGCCCAGACCGATCTGGCCGTCATACTGCCGCTTTTTAGACAGGAAGTGGAGCAGAACAAAGCCTACTGCATTCCACAACGACTCATACAGGAAGGTGGGATGATGGTACTCCCAAGATTGGGTGTGGGTATTAAACAAACCCATCCGCAGGAAGAAGTCGGGGGCAGTTGCACTACCAAAGGCCTCCCGGTTAAAGAAGTTGCCCCAGCGACCGATCATCTGCCCGATCATAAAGCTGATACCCACTAAATCGAACACGGCCGGGATGTTGATTTTTTTCACGGAACAATAGACAATAATACCGATCACTGCGCCAATGACACCGCCGTAAATCGCCAGACCACCCTCCCAGATGTAGAGAACGGAAATGGGATTGTCTTTGTAGTGCTCCCATTGGAAGGCGCAGTAATACAGACGCGTGCAGATCACCGCAAAGGGAATGATCATCAGCGCGCCGTCGATCACATCGTCCTGCTTTAAGCCGAACTGTCTGCAGCGGCGAAGACCGTAGATGGTGGCAAGACCTAAGCCGATGGCAATGATCAGGCCGTAGAAATTGATGCTCAGAGGTCCGATCTCCAAGGCTCTTGCCGGATTGAAGGTCAAGCCAAATAAAGATATTTCTGTATATTTCATATTGTTTCCTCCTTATCAACAGGGTAAATAATAGACATCGCGCAGTTTTCCTCACGAACGGTCTGCCGGAGGAAATCTGTCAACTCCTGTGAGGTGATCGTTTGATAAATTGCAGGAAATTCAAAATAATCAAAGCCGGAAAAATAATAGGCGCATATGCGGAAACACAGGGAATTAAAGCTATCCAGCGCCCGGATCCGGCGGCCCATAGCACTGCGCTTCATCCGCAGCAGGCTCTCCTCCGAAATTCCCTCCCGGCAAAGCCGTTCTGCCTCTGAAAGCAGAGCCTGCCGGATCTTTTCCGGGTAATCGCTGTCACCGGAAACGGTGAGCATACCCATTCCGGCCACGGTTTCAAAGCCGCCACCGAAGGAGCCGTCAATGATCCCTTCCTCATAAAGCCGCAGATACAAATCGGAAGACTCGCCAAAAAGCGCCTCTGCCGCAAGATCTGCCACGAACTCCGTCCGTACAGCCGCCTCTCCCTTGCCCGGGTCGGGGCATTTGAAGCCCATCTGGAAAAGGGGCATTGCTACCTCCATATGGCGCTGGGTCAAATGGGCGCAAACTTCTGTTTTTTCCTCCCAAGCTTCCTGCCGGGGCGCTTTTTCCCGTCTTTCCTTGGGAAGCCGCTCCCGGGCAATGGCACAAACCTCTGCCGGGTCTACATCTCCCACTACGCAAAGAAGCATATTTGCCGGCGTATAGAAGGCCTGATGGCACTGGGTGAGAATTTCCGGGGTGATCTTCCCAATGGACTCCCGTGTACCCAAAATAGGAACGCGAATGGGATGGTTTTCGTACATTAGCGCCACCAGATGCTCAAATACCGCAGTATCCGGGCTGTCGGCATTCATTTCGATTTCCTGCCCGATAATGCCTTGCTCTTTTTGTACGCTCTCCTCGGTAAAATAAGGGGTCGATACAAACTCCAGCAGCAGCGCCAGCGCCCTATCAAACTGCTCTGTGCAGGTGAAATAATAGGCCGTCATATCGTAGCTGGTAAAGGCATTTACATCTGCGCCGATCCGGGCAAATTGATCGGAAATCTCCCCGCCGGGCATATCGAACATCTTATGCTCCAGATAATGGGCAATGCCCGCAGGCGCTTCTACCTGCTTCCCATCCTGCATAAAATGGGTATGGATCGCGCCGTAATCGGTAACAAAATAGCAAAGCTTCTTGGAAAAACCGGGCCGGGGTACTACGCAGACCGTAAGGCCGTTGTCTAAAGTTTCCCAAAATACGGTCTCACCCAAACGGGGATAGGTTTTTTCGATCATTGCGCCACCCCCTTCAGGAAAAACACCGTGTGCTTTCTAATGGTTTTTGCCGCTTCTGCCACATCCTGCATCGTGCAGGATGTCACAGCTTCTATATATTCTTCCCGGCTAAGGGGCAGCCCGGTGAGGGCCTGCACCGCATAGTAGCCTTCGATATTACCGGGGGTGTCGTGAACTGCCTGCAGGGCAGACAGCAGCATTTGCCGGGCGCATTCCATCTCTTTTTCGGAGATCTCACCCCGGCAGATGGCAGCAAGCTGTTCTCCCACCTGTTTTTCCACCGTTTCCCGCATCCCGCAGTCAATGCCCGCAGAAACGATCAGGATTCCCTTGCTGCTATAGTAAGAGGAGCCGATGTCGTAGCAAAGAGACATCTCCTCCCGGATTTTTGTAAAGAGCTTGCCGGTCATACCACCGCCGAAAATCCCGTTACAAAGCTGCATCGCTGCAAACTGCGGTGACCGCAGGGTAATGGGGGTGGTAAAGCCGATGGCCAGCTTTCCCTGAGAAACCTCCATCTGCTCCTCATGCTCCCCGCCGGGTTCTTCGCAAAAGGCCGTCTGCCGGGGCAGCGCCTCTATCTGCCGCGGACGATCGCCAAAGAGCGTGTTCAGCTTTTGGGCCACGGCCTCCGCCTTTTCGCTTCCCACGTAGAAAAGCTCCACCCGGGCGGTTTTCAAAAGCGTTTCATAGTGGCGGTAGAGTCCTTCTGCCGTAACCGCTGCCACATCCTCTTTATGCCCTAAACGGGGAACGCCAAAGCTATCCTCCCGGCACATATGGGAAATCAGCTGATCATAGGCATAGGTCCGCTTATCATTCATCCGGGACTCGATGGTAGCGATCAGGTTTTTCTTCTCGCTCTCCACCACCGCTTCGGGAAAAATGCCCTTTTCCAGTCGGGGACAAAAAAGAACTTCCTTCAAAAATTCCACTACCGGCCCAAAGACCTGATCTCCGTCCAGCGCATATTTATCTTCAATAAAGCCGCAGAACAGGCCACTGGTCTGGTAATCACCGGCACGGCGGACCAGCGCGCCCATAGAAGCGCCATACAATTCATCCAAGCGGAGGGTAATGCTCCGCAGGTCCGGAGAATTCTGCGTACCACGCAGCAGCACCGCAGGCAATATGGCATTCATTGCCGCTTCCCGGGCATCCATGGGCCGCACAAACTGCAGGCTCAGACACCCCTGCTTAAACCGGTCATCCCGGAAGCAGCGGAGGGTTATTCCCGAACTGAGCGTGATTTCTTCGATCATTTTCCGTCTCCTTTTGGTCGTATGGAATCATTATATACTATTTTCCCGGAAATAGATAGTAGGAAACAAAAAAATCCGGTTGTTATTTTTATAGGAATGCGTTACAATGGTGGTAATCATTCTACGAAAAACGCACAAAAGGCTCCCTTGTGCAAAGGGAGCTGGCAAAAATCTTTGATTTTTGCCTGAGGGATTGTCCTGTATCGGCATATCACAACCCCTCCGGGTCGCTGTTTGCGACCCACCTCCCCTTACACAGGAGAGGCTATGGTGCGAAACTTCACCACGAAGGAGCCGCCCTATGACCTATTTGGAGATCACCATTACCACCAACCCTTCACAAATTGAAGAGGTAGCTGCCGCCTTAACGCGCGGCGGTTTTGAAGAATTGCTTATTGAGGACCAGCAGGAATTTGAGACCTTTTTGGACGAAAACCGGGCCTACTGGGATTATATCGACGAAACCCTGCAGGAGAAGCTGCAAGGCCTTTCCCGGATCAAGCTGTACTTAGAAGACACCGACACCGTCGGCCTTTCCCATTTAGAAAATCTGGTTGCTTCCCTCCGTGGAAACGACCCCGATGCCCTGCCTATGACCGTCACCGCGCTGGCAGAAACCAACTGGGAAGAAAGCTGGAAGGAAAACTACCCTCCCCAGCACATTGGCGAAAAGCTGGTGGTGCTCCCCTACTGGCTGGAAAATGAAACAGACCGCCTGCCGGTCATTTTAGACCCGGGTCTGACCTTCGGCACCGGCGCCCACCCCTCCACCCAAATGGTGATGGAGGCTATGGAAGAGACCGTAAAGCCCGGCTTTTCCTGCCTTGATCTTGGCAGCGGCAGCGGTATTTTGTCCATCGCCGCTTTGCGGCTGGGCGCAAAATCCGCCATTGGCGTGGACATTGACCCCAAGGCCGAGGACATTGCCCGGGAAAACGCCACCTATAATGGCTATTCCGCCCCTGTTTTTACCGCCCTTACGGGAAATGTCACCGCAGACAAAAAGCTTATGACTCGCCTCTCCGGTGCACATTATGATCTGGTGCTTGTAAACATCGTGGCGGATGTGATCTGCAGCCTTGCCCCCACCCTCCCCCGGTTTTTAAGCCCGGACAGCACCCTGATCTGCTCCGGCATCTTAGATAGCCGTCTTGACGATGTGATCGCCGCTGTGAACAGCGCCGGGCTGGAGATCACCGCTATCCGCCAAAAAGAAGACTGGCGCTGCGTCTGCGCCAGAAGGAGAACAATATGACCATCCCCTACCGTACCCGCCGGGTACTCAAGCGTCTGGGCTCTGCGCTGCTGGCGCTTGCGCTGGTTGCCGTCTTTGTGCTGATGTGCTGGCTACTGTGGTTGGACCGCTTTGTGGTCTACACAAGGGACGGCATTTACCTGGATTTTGAACAGGGTAATAAGCCTCTGTCCGGTCAGCTTGCCACCCCTACTGAGCCACGCCCCACCGTTCCCATCCATTACGGTGACGACGATATGGAGGTAAGCACCCAGCTGCAACAGCTATCCGGCTTTTACATTACCGAAGCAGACCTCTCCGCTCCCTCCGGCTCTCGCAACCCCCAAGCCGATTCCGCCGCCAAGATCGATGGGCTGATGGAACGGGTGCAAAAGCTCCCCGCCGGCACACCGGTTATGCTGGAGATCAAAAATATCAAGGGCCGCTTTTTCTATAATTCCTCTGTCAGTACCCAGCGCAGCAGCCTGATCAACGCCGCTAAGATGGATGAACTTATCTCCACTCTCAGCGCCCAAGGCGTTTATTTGATCGCCCAACTGCCGGCCTTCCGGGATTACCATTTCGGTCTCAACAATGTCCCCTCCGGTCTGCACCACAGCTCGGGGCGTTACTTGTGGATGGATGACGCCGGATGCTACTGGCTCAACCCTTCCCATCAGGGAACGATCACCTACCTTGCCCAAACCTTAGCTGAGCTGAAGGGCTTAGGCTTCGACGAAGCGGTCTTCAACCATTTCCGCTTCCCGGAAACAGAGAACATCCTCTTCACCGGTGACAAAGCCGCCGCCATTGCCGCTGCGGCAAAGACCTTGGTACTGGCCTGCTCTACGGATGTTTTCGGCGTTTCCTTTATGGGAGAACCCGGATTCCCCCTGCCCGAGGGCAGAAGCCGGCTCTATATGGTTAATGTCAGCGGCGCAAATTGCGAAGCCGTTGCCGGGCAAGCCGGCCTTGCCACGCCGGAGATCCACCTTGTATTCATTGCGGATTCTTATGATACCCGTTATGACAAATACAGCGTACTGCGTCCGCTGGACGGCGCAAGCTAAACACAGAGAGGAGTAATCTTATGAAAAAAATGACAACCGTTCTCTGGGGCATTGCCCTGATCGGCATTGGCGCAGTTTTTGCCCTGAACGCCCTGGGGATCACAAGCATCGACATCTTCTTTGATGGCTGGTGGACGATCTTCATTATTGCCCCCTGTGTCTCGGGCTTATTTACCCAGCGGGACAAAACCGGCAACCTCATCGGTATTTTATTGGGTATATTCCTTCTTCTTTGCGCCCAAGGCATTTTGGAATATGAAATGATCTGGAAGCTGATTTTGCCGGTACTGGCCGTGGTGATTGGTCTGAAGCTGGTATTTTCCGGTATTTTCGGCAAGAAAAAGAAAGCCCCTGTGGAAATTGAGATCAACATCGGCAGCAGCGGCGCAAATACCGCTGTTTTCTCCGGCAGCGAGCTCAATTACGCCGGTCAGGTATTTACCGGCACAGATCTGACCGCGGTTTTTGGTGGCATTGACTGCGATCTGCGGGGCGCTGTCATTGAGAAGGATTGTAAGATCAATGTCACAGCGGTTTTCGGCGGCATCGATCTGCATATGCCGGAAAATGTGAATGTCAAAACCAACATTGCCGGCATTTTCGGTGGCGTAGACAACAATGTCCCCCTCCGCGCAGGCGCGCCTACGGTGTACATTGAAGGCGCGTGCATCTTTGGCGGTGTCGATATTCAGTAAATATTTAAGGACCGATGGAAACCCATCGGTCCTTTTATTTACGCCTGCAAGATTTCTCGCAGCTTATCCAGAAACGCTTCCTCGCCAACGGTATTGACCTTAAAGAACACCGCCTGACTGCCGCCGGAGGTAATGGCAGAAATCCGGATGGGGTCATCGCCGTTTTGAAACACCGTCACACTGAGGCTGACCCGATTGCCGCCAAAATAGCTGTACCGTTCAAAAACACGGACACTGCACCGGGCATCGCCGCTGCGAAAATCGCTGCTGTCCTCTAAAGTCGCGGACATACTGCCGCTTAAAATGCCATTTTCAATTTTAGACAGGATCTGACTAAAGCTACCCCTTACGGTATGTTCCAATTTTGCCATAGGAAGCTCTCCTTTCCATATAGGCGCATTACTTTTCCTTCTTTGTCTTTACGAGGAAGAAGGGGAAAACCAGAAGCAGCACCACAGCGGCTGCCAGGAAAATGTTCTCATTGGGAACGAAAGAGGTGGTGCCGTCGCTGTTTTGGATCAGCTGGGCATTTTCCAGCACCTTTTTACCAATGGCAGGGCCAACGATGCCGGGAACCAGCACCTGAGAGAAGATCCGCACGCCCTGCAATCTTCCGGATTTGCCTGCGGGGGTATTGTCACGGATCACCGCGCCAAACACCGCCATACCTGCCAAATAGCCGCTCATCATAAACAAAGAGCCAATAAACACAGGCAGGGTCGTCCGGGTCAGGTACAGCACCGCATAGCCCACCATCAGGGCAAGGATCGCCAAAAGGCCGGAGAAGGTAAAGCCCTTTTTATCGTATACTCTGCCCCAAAACGCCGTCACAACAGAAGCAACCACGATGGCAGGAGCCATAACGAGGACATAGTCCGTCATTTTAAGGGACACCTCATAATAGATGATGAGGTAAGGCATAAAAATCTGAATGGAAATATTAAAGAGAATAAATGCGGCCAGCGCAATGTAGAGCTTCTTGTTCTCCTGAATGGTCTTCGGACGGAAACCGTAGAAAATACCGCCTAAGTAGGAGTCCTGCACAGGCTTAATGGGCGGCTCTCCGATGATAAAGAAGCCCAAAATACCAACGACGGTCACCAGTGTGCCGATGATGGCAAAAATCAAGCTCCAGCTGGAGGACTGCTCCAGATCAAAGAACATAAAGCCGCCGAAAACCACCAAAATACTTACCAGCGGCATCATGGCATTAATGCCCTCCGCTGCGCCACGGTTGGTCTCATCGGTGGAGTCAGTAAGCCAAGCGTTAAAGGCCGCATCGTTGGCAGTAGAGCCAAAGAAGGTCATTACGCAGTCTAAAATAATGGTCAAGCTCACGCCCACAGTGGCGGCGGAAACTGTCATACCAAAGGTTTTGCTGATAATGTCCTCCCGGAGGAAGATAAAGCTGAAAATAGAAATACCCCACAGCAGATAGCCGGAGCAGATAAACAGCTTCCGCTTGCCCAGCTTATCGGACAGAGGACCCATAAATACAGTGGTAAGGGTCGCGGTGATGGCAGAAGCGGTAACCATTGCGGAAATATCTCCCGCAGAGGCATTGAACATCTTGTAGATAAAGACGTTAAAGTACATATTCTCAACGACCCAGGCGATCTGACCCATCAGGCTGAAAATGGTCAGACTCAGCCAAAAGCGGCGAGACAATTTGGTTTTCATAAAAAGGCCTCCTTTTTTTCTTCAGTATAGCACAGAAACACACCAAATTACAAGTTGCAAAATAAAAACGCCCCCTTGTGCACAAGGGGGCGTTGGCGCAGGAATCAAAACCGAGGGGGGTTATTTTCTCTCCCTCGTAGCTGTCAATTACAAACCGCGCCCTTTGCCATCTTGACAATCGTCTTGGCCAGAACCTCCACACCACTCAGCGCTTCTGCCTCTGTATTTCCTGCGGTTCCCACCTCTACGATCAGAGAGCCGGGGGTCAAGTCCTGATTGTACCGGCTGCTGCGAAACAGCACCGGCCGGCAAATACCGGGAAATTCCGCTTCCAGCGCCGTCTGGAGCTTTACTGCAAGGGCGGCGTTTTTCTCCCAACCCGGATGGCTCTGTCCTCCTGCAGACGTACCGACTACAATCTCCAGCATAGCCGCTTTTTTGCCGCCGTAAGTGGCGGTAAAGGCCTTCTGCCGGCCGTCTGTACCCTCTACCGCATCCCGGTGGAGGTCAATCACCAGTGAGATCTGGGGATTTTTTGCCAAATGTCCCAAAATGGTCTCCCGGGCCCGGGTATAAGCGGCATTGTAGGAGGGATAATCGTGGACTGTCTTATCGTGAATGACGGAAACGCCTCCCGCTTCCAAAAGCCGGGCAAGATACTCCCCTACCGCAATTAAGTTATGCTTTTCATCCAGCGTCCGGTAAGGATCGCTTTCCACATACTGCCCCGTATTTTTGTAGCTCTCCGTGGTGTGGGTATGGACGATCAGCACTTGGGGTTTTTCCCCTTTTAAGTCCCATAAAAGGGGCTGTTCCAGCCACTTTTCCAGGTTTATATCGCAAAGTGTCTGATTTCTGTACTCAATGGAAAGACCCGCCTGCAGGGAAAGCTGCAGGGGGTCTTCTCTCTTTTCGTTATTGGTTTGTCCCTCCGTAGGAGGCGGAGTAAATTCCGGCGTAGCCATGGTCACCAGCCGCCCGGTATAAAAATAAGTAATGAGCCGGGCCGTTTCTGCTGTTTTAAGAAAGGCCGTACCGCCCACTAAGATCCGTAAGGCGGCCGCAAACAAAATCACAGCCGCGCCAATATAAGCACATCTGATTCGCAGGATCACTTGGCGCACTCGCAGTTCCCGGGCTTTTTCCATTTTGGTCTCTCCCGAAGCTGCAGGCGTAATTCCTTGAAAAATTCCTCCAATAAGGTCTTACTTTCTTCTTCCATCAGACCCTTTTCCACCTGAGGATGGTGGTTAAATTCCATTTCCAGCAGATTGCACACCGATCCGCAAGCGCCGCACTTTTCATCCGATGCGCCAAATACCACCCGAGGGATCCGGGCATTGATGATGGCGCCGGCGCACATAGGGCAAGGCTCCAGCGTTACATAGAGGGTGCAATCCCACAGCCGCCAGCCACCTAAATTCTTACAGGCATCGGCGATGGCCTCGATCTCTGCGTGACCCAGGGCAGTTTTGGCGGTCTCCCGGCGGTTTCGTCCCCGGCCGACTACTTCGCCCTTACGCACGATAACACAGCCTACCGGCACTTCGCCCTCTGCGGCAGCCTCTTTCGCCAAAGCCAAAGCGGCCTGCATAAATTGCTCGTCCATAGCGCACCTCCTTTTTGCTTATGATACTAAAAAGGAGCTTGCCCGTCAAGTATACTGCGGGTATTTTGCGAAACAAAGAAAATATTGTACTCCCCGAAAATCTATGCTATAATAAATGAAATTCTGCTTTGGAGAATACTATGAAGACTTTGCTGCATATCTGCT